>JACCDZ010407703.1_pt1 | contig 64117 bp, 58 predicted proteins | sample 7449551 | NCBI WGS metagenome assembly JACCDZ01 (sample SAMN15323452, study PRJNA562643) | freshwater metagenome | isolation source: river surface water | place: USA:Blue River Watershed | collected 2017-08-18 | reverse complement strand
CTTGCCGCAGCATTTAAAACAACCGTAGTCCCATCATATTGAATTGCATCTCCGTAAGTCAATGTTGATGAAGACTCATTAAATACATAATAGGCTGTGTTAGAAGCATCACCAACGTTGTTAATGGTAACCGGTGTGCCTCCTGGAATTACTGCAATGTTTGCACCTCCCGCTGGATAACCTGCTAAAGCATACGGCCCTGTTATTCCTGGACCCCATAAGAACAAACCAAAGGCATCATTAAATGTGGAAGGAGAAAATTCTGGATATTCATCTGAACCAAAAATATATCGGAAACTCATTGTGTCTCCTGAAGGAATAAAATCAAATTCAAGAACCACACCATTTGTAACTGTGCCGTTCGCTAGAGCATTCAACTCTGGATCAGTCCCAACGTTGGGGGTTGCCGGAGTATTATTCGTGAAGCTTGTTGCGTTATTTGGCCCCTGAGCTCCGACACCATTACCAGTAGTTAACAACATTCCTGCTGAAAAAGGAAACGCTGGATTGGCATTAGTAAAAGAAGTAACGTTACTTACCGGTGTGTTTGCATTTAACGGACTTCCGTTTATTGTAATATTAAAAGCAGTTACTCCAAAACCAAGCAAAACATTATTCACCAACTGTGTGGGTGTTTGAGCCGTATTTACAGCTATACTCTGCGAATAAAATACGTGGAAGGAACAAAAAAAGAATACGAATGGAAGTAATATTATTTTTTTCAAAACTTAAAAATTTAATTTGGTAAATACTTGACAACTAATTCATAAAAAAAGTTGCATCAGTAAAACAAAATTAATGAAAAGAATGAAAATTTGGACGAGAGCAGATTATTAATTTAACCCAACGCTGAAAAACAAAGATGGAAGTTGATTTTTTTCTGAATCAGAATTGCTTTTAAGCGCATCCATTAAATGAGCCACTTGGAAAATAGATAAATTTGATTTTGTACCCATTGAACGATGTTGCATTAATTTTTCCTTAGCTACACCTACTGAATTTTTATTTAAATGCTGGAAATTTGCTTTCATTTTTTGTTATTTGGCAAGTCTTACGACACATATCGAGCCAAGGTTACAAAAAAGCTAGTCAATTCATCTATTATGTTGATTTTCTTCCAGTTAAATCTCCTTGACTTCCACGTATTTTGCTTCAGCTAAACGCATAGACAAAATGTAATCATCAATTTCAATGGCAATTGGATCGGAGAAAGGAGCACTGAATAACCAACGAATTTCTTTTCCTGAAACCACACCCATTTCAGCAAATTTTGCTTCCAAACTTGGTGAGGTTACTCCAGTGATCAGTAAATTCTGAGCTTGGGTAATTTCGGATAATAATTTCATCTTATTGTTATTTTAATACAAGTCGAATGGTCTGTCTTGTCTTTTGCTCCAAAATAATTGATTTACCCTTGGTTACCAAATTAATTGTTTCTTGATCATAATGTCGAATGGTAACTAATTCTAGTTCATCATTATACCAAACTTTGTAAGAATCACCCAATAACTTAGTCATCATTTCTGAATTTGCTAATTTTCGATCAAGGAGAAAGGAAAAACTAAGCGCTGAATTTTGCATCAGATTAATTTTCACCTTTTGTTGAGCTAATCGATTAAATATATCACTCAATTTATCCTCTGCAATAAACGAAAAATCAACTGGACGTATCGAATAAAGTACTTGGTCTTTTTTGACAATAAAGGAAGGGACTAAGTTATCTTTATCCGTTGATTCTTGAATAATTGAACCCGGTTCATCAGGATCAATAAATGACTTCACAAAAAGAGGAATCCCTTTGTTTTGCAATGGTTTTATCGTTTTAGGATGAATAACAGATGCTCCGTAATAAGAAAGTTCAATGGCTTCTTTGAATGAAATCTGATCCAATTTGATTGTGTTTTCAAAATACTTTGGATCCGCATTTAACATACCCGGTACATCTTTCCAAATAGTAACTTTTTTAGCATTCAAACAATATGCAAAAATAGCCGCGGAATAATCTGACCCTTCTCTGCCCAGAGTAGTAGTAAACCCTTCTGGTGTATGACCTACAAATCCTTGTGTGATAAGAATATCTGTATTCATAATAACAGGAAGTATTTGATTTTGCATTAATTCTTCCGTTTTTACCCAATCTACTTTTCCTTCTTGGAATTGATTATCAGTCCGAACCAATTGTCGAGCATCTATCCATCCTGATGATAGCCCTTTTTCAAATAAATAAGCCGCAACAATTTTTGAAGAAATTAATTCGCCTAATGACACCACTTGATCATATTCAAATGAATAATTCTCAGGAAATGGTTGATGAAAACGATCCTGTAATTGCTCAAAAATTGATTCAACTTCTGCGTATATTTTAAAGTGTTTTTCTTGAAATAGTTCACCTAATATAGCATAATGAAATGAAGTGAGTTCAGTTAGTAAGGAGGTATACAATCCTAAATTGCCATTTTTTTTAGCCTCTACAACCTCCTCCAATTTATTTGTCGTTTTCCCCATTGCCGAAACAACAACAACTAATTTCTGTCCTTCATACCTAGAAAGTATGGATCCTACGTTTTTTACTGCAGAAGCATCCTTAACTGACGCACCACCAAATTTAAAAACCTCCATGTTCGTTAATTTAAAAACAAAAGTAGAAATTTGATTTCAATCCCCTATTTGAAATCTTTTTTTATTGCTTAAAATCGTAAATTCGTATCCACTAAATTTAACACATGAAAAAAATATTTTTGTACTTTACCTTCCTATTAGTTTTTACATCCCAACTATTTGCTGATGAAGGCATGTTAATTCCTTCCTTAATTTCAGCTTTCGAATCAGACATGAAAGCTAAAGGAATGAAGTTATCCGCACAAGATATTTACAATGTAAACAAAGCAAGTATAAAAGATGCAATTCTTCAGTTTGGAGGAGGTTGCACCGCTGAACTTGTATCCAATCAAGGTCTATTGCTGACAAACCATCATTGTGGATATTCCCAAATTCAGTCTCATTCATCTATTGAAAATGATTACTTAAAATTTGGATTTTGGGCTAAAAACCAACAAGATGAATTATCTAATCCCGGCCTGACTGCGGTAAGAATTGTTAGAATAGAAGATGTTACAAAATTAATTCAGGGATTAGGAAAAACAGATGAAGCAAGTATTCAAGCTTATATTAAAGAATTAACCACTAAAGCTACGGCAGGAACCCATTACGAAGCAGAAATAAAGCCATTTAACTATGGAAATGATTATTACATGATGGTAAAAGAAGTGTTTTTGGACGTTCGTTTTGTTGGCACACCGCCGAATTCTATTGGTAAATTTGGGGGAGATACGGATAATTGGGTTTGGCCAAGACATACCGGAGATTTTTCTGTTTTCAGAATTTATGTCGGAAAGGATAATAAACCAGCTCCTTATTCTATTGATAATGTTCCATATGTACCCATTCATTTCTTACCTATTTCCTTTAAAAATAGAAAACAAGGTGACTTCACTATGGTATATGGCTTTCCTGGAAGCACTGAACAACACGTTGTCTCCTCTTATTTAAAATTTATCATTGAAAAAGAAAGACCCGCTCGAATTCGAATGCGCGATCTATCCCTTGGTGTAATTGATGCCGGAATGAAAAGTTCTGATAAAACACGCATTCAATATGCCGCTAAACAAGCAAGTATTGCAAATGCCTGGAAAAAATGGATTGGTCAAATTGATGGGTTAAAACGATTAGATGCGGTAAACATTAAATTAGAAAGAGAAAAAAAATACCAAGAAAAAGCAAACTCAAATGCTGATTGGAAAGTAAAATATGGAGATGTAATTCCAAAAATGAATGCGCTGGTCAATTCAAAAATTGATGTGGAATTTCAATATGCAATGGGTGTTGAATATTTCTCTTATGGACCTGAATATTTCAAATTAATAAGGGGACTAAATGATTTACTTACCAATCAGCTCAAATACAAGGAAAAAAACGAATTGCAATCAGTTATTGAAAAATTAAAAACGAGTGCAGAAGGATTCTTCAAAAATTATGATGAAACAATTGATAAACGTATTTTTGAGTTATTAACCGTTGAATATTTTAATCGCATCGGAAATGTTTCACTTACTGAACAAGAAATTAAAAGCCTCGCGGATGTAATTTATACCGAATCGGTATTAACTAATAAAGATCGATTCATCGCATTCCTTTCGGACTTCAACGACTCAAGTAAATTGAAGATGGAAAATGACCCAGGTTACATGCATTACACCAAGCTTATGAGTAAATTTAGAAGTGAGACAAGTCCGGCTTTTCAAGCTTTTAATTCCGAAATGACAAGCTTACTAAAAACGTTTGTTGAGGGGAAAAAAGTTATGTTTCCAAATGATAAGCATTGGCCTGACGCTAATAGTACCTTACGTATATCGTATGGAAAACTAGAAGGATCTAATCCAGCGGATGGCATGGCTTATACAGAACATACCACCTTGGACGGCATCATTGGGAAATACAATTCTGGCAATCCAGATTTTGAATTACTCCCTAGAATGCTCGATTTGCACAAAGCAAAAGAGTATGGTGAATATGCTCAAAATGGAGAATTGTGGGTTTGTTTTACTGGCTCAAATCATACAACTGGAGGGAATTCAGGATCACCTGTTTTAGATAAGTACGGTCATTTAATGGGATTAAATTTTGACAGAACATGGGAAAGTACCATGAGCGATTATATGTTTGACCCAAACCGTTGCCGCAATGTCGTCGTAGATATACGCTATGTTTTATGGGTTATGGATAAATATGCAGGCGCCAAACATTTAGTAGATGAAATGAAACTGATAAAAGGAAAATCAAAATAATCTTAACAATATTTAATTCATTCAATTCTGAAACTAAAAATTGTGTTTGTATTTTTGATGAAAAATTAAATAAAATGAAAAAAGGAATTATTTTAGTTAGCGCAGCTATGTCTTTATTAATTTCCTCTTGTGGAGGAGAAAAGGGTTCGGATAACGCCTCAGGAAATGCTACCGAATCAGCTGCATCAGCAACATTTACTATTGACACTGCTGCATCTTCATTAAAATGGAAAGGATCAAAATCGGAAGAAGACTTCCATGTTGGTTCTTTGAAATTTAAATCAGGTTCACTTACAGCACAAGGATTATCAAATGTTTCTGGTGAATTTGTAGTAAACATGAGTTCAATCAAGGTTGAAGACAAAGAATTACCAGCAGACAAAAAAGAAATGCTCAAAGGTCACTTGTCTGCCAAAGATTATTTTGATGTTTCTAAATTCCCAGAAGTTACAGTAAAAGTTTCTGAATATAAAGATGGAAAGCTTGCTACAACTATTACTGTTTTGGGTAAAGAGATGAAACAAGATATTCCGGTAACATTAACTAATGACGGTAAAAAAGCTTCCATTACTGGGAAATTTGATCTTGATTTTAAATCTTTGAATATCGAAGGAATGAAAGTTAACGAAGAAAAACCTGAAGAAACGATAAAATCTGTAGTTAGTTTTGATTTGAACATTGTTTTGAATAGCAAATAAAATTTATTTAGTAAGTTTGAAAAGCCACTAATAAGTGGCTTTTTTTATGAAATTATGTCAGAAAAAATTGAAGCTATACTATTTGATTTAGGAGGAGTTTTTATCCACATTGATTATGTTGCAACAATTAATGAATTTGAAAAGATTGGTTTTAACAATGCAGCTTCTCTATATTCTCAAAGTGAACAAGCTGAGTTATTTCAGCAATATGAAATTGGTTCAGTTTCAACAGCACACTTCATTAATAAGTTACTGCCCTTGACTAATGAATCGATCAGTCCGAATCAAGTTGTTCATGCATGGAATGCAATGATTGGTTCGGTTGAGCCTAATTCAGTTTCCGTTTTAAAGGAACTTCAAGGTAAAACTCGTTTATTTATGTTAAGTAATACAAACGAATTACACCTTTCAGTTGTGGAAAGAGAGTGGAATAAAGTTTCGACCTTACCTATGAATAATTTTTTTGAAAATATACACCTATCTCATCAACTAGGAATGCGAAAACCAGATCCGATAACCTTTAAAGAATTATGTGATATCAATCGGTTAACTCCAAAAAATACGTTAGTTATCGATGATTCAATTCAACATGTTATTGGAGCTCAAAACGCCGGACTACAAACTATTCATTTAAAAAATATTTTCGATTTGCCTGATGTAATTTCGAGCATTCAATTATAAACCAAAACAGCGCACCGAAGCGCGCTGTTTCAACCAAACGATATACATTAGTCTTGTAACACCAATGCTGCAGCATCAGGTTTAGCAAGAGCATTTTTTATCTTTCCTTCCAATTCATCTAATAATTCATGATTATCAGCTAAAATTGATTTAATAGAATCGCGACCTTGTCCCAAACGAGTTTCACCATAAGAGAACCATGAACCACTTTTCTTCAAAATATTCAATTCAACACCTAAATCAATTACTTCACCGATTTTGGAAATACCCTCTCCATAAAGGATATCAAACTCAGCTTTTCTAAATGGCGGTGCTACTTTATTTTTTACCACTTTTACTTTTACGCGATTTCCTATAATTTCTTCTCCATCTTTAATCTGAGTAGCTTTTCGAATGTCAATTCTCACAGAAGAATAAAATTTTAATGCATTTCCACCAGTTGTTGTTTCAGGATTTCCAAACATAACACCAATTTTATCACGTAATTGATTAATGAAAATACAACAGCAACCCGCTTTATTTATTGAACCCGTTAGTTTACGTAATGCCTTTGACATCAAACGCGCTTGCAAGCCCATTTGAGAATCACCCATTTCCCCTTCAATTTCAGCTTTTGGGGTGAGGGCTGCAACAGAATCTACAACGATTAAATCAATTGCTCCCGAACGAATCAAATTATCTGCAATTTCCAATGCTTGTTCGCCATTATCAGGCTGGGAAATTAATAAATTAGCCACATCAACACCCAATTTTTGAGCGTAAAACTGATCAAAAGCATGTTCTGCATCAATAAACGCAGCAATACCTCCTTGTTTTTGCACTTCCGCAATTGCATGAATGGCTAACGTTGTTTTACCTGAAGACTCAGGTCCATAAATCTCTACAACTCTCCCTTTCGGATACCCGTTAATTCCTAGTGCTAAATCAAGAGATACAGAACCCGTCGGAATTACTTCTACTTTTTCCACAGGACTATCTCCCAATTTCATTACAGACCCTTTTCCAAAGGTTTTATCCAATTTCTCCATTGTAAGCTGTAACGCTTTTAATTTTTCAACATTTACTTCTTTTTTTGACATATCGTTTGGTTTTATATAAATAACAAGACAAAAGTATTAGAGGTAGAACGTAAACTATTTACGCTCTTCTAATTTAATTTTAATAAAGACAAAATTTCTTCAGCATGAGTCTTTGTTTTAGGTTTAGAAATGATTCCTTCAACAATCCCCTTTTCGTCAATAATAAAAGTGGTACGGTTGGTTCCCATATATTCCTTCCCCATAAATTTCTTTAATCCCCATACACCATAAGCCTCCACGATTTCTTTATTTTCATCGGAAACTAATGGGAAATTCAATTCAAATTTCGTTACAAACTTGGTATGACTTTTAACTGAATCTATACTCACTCCAATCACTTCAATTCCATGCGATTTCAAGCTTGCTAAATTATCTCTCAAGTTACATGCTTGAGCAGTACAACCAGGAGTATCATCCTTTGGATAAAAATACAATACTACTTTTTGACCCATAAATTGTCCTAATTCGATGAGATTACCATCCTGATCAACTCCCTTAAAGGATGGAGCACTATCCCCTATTTTTAATTGCGACATATTGATTAAAAATTAATAAAAAAGAATAATTGACTATATTTTAATCAAATATAATGATTTTATTTTAATCAAAAATGAAAAATGAAAATTAATTTAAGAAAAATGTGAACTTAACGATTCTACGTTATCAATTTCCACAATCCAATTACGGATGCGTTCACTATTCATTTTAATTTGATAACCTCCTGCGAGTATTGGAATCACTCCTACTTCCTCTTTTAGTTGCTTGAAATAGTTTTCAATGAAATTCTCCTCCACAGCTGTCAACCATGACGTAACTAATGCCCGAGGTTTTAACTGGCGTACACATTCAATCAAGGAATCATACGGAAGACTTTGTCCCAAGTATACAGTATGTAAGTGGTTCTCTCGCAAAATAAATTGATAAAAAAGCAAACTGATTTCATGCCATTCATGCTCCGGCAAAAACAACATAACCGGACTTTCCATATTTTCCGGTATAGGCATTTTATCAATTTCAGCAATAATCTTTTGTCGAATTAAATTTGAAATGAAATGTTCCTGAGAAGGATTAATTGTTCCAACCAACCACATTATTCCTATCCTATCCAAAAACGGAATTAGATGATCCAAGAAAGTTTTAGTTAAACCAACCTCCTTTATTAAGGATCCTAAAGTATTTCGAAACAGGGCCTCATCTAAAGTTAACAAGGCTAATATCAGCTGTTCTGAACTATCACCCTGATTAAAATACTGTTGAATTTCCAATACCTTTGCTTGAATCTGGGGAAAAGACATATTTGCAATGTGGGAAATCTTTACACCATGTTTATAGAGCAAACAAACATTCAAAAGAACGACTAAATCTTCATCCGTATACAATCGTATTTGCGTTTCGGTTCTATCTGGAGCCAGTAAATTATACCGCTTTTCCCACATACGAATCGTATGAGCCTTTACGCCCGAAAGCACCTCTAAATCTTTAATTTTATATTCAGCCATTATTAGTTAGGACACATTGTAACTATGCTCAAACAAAACAATCGCCGAAAAGTTCTAGATTTTAAAAAATAATTTTATCCAAAAGAAGCAATCCGCCGAATTAAAACAAGTTAAAACTCCTTTTGCATCAAAAAATGCTGAATTTTATCAAAGAGTAAATGAGATTTTTCAATCAATTGATATCCCTGTTTTGTATAAAATGGTAGTGCCACCTCTCGAGCATGTAAGATAAGAAGAGTATCACCTCTTGAAATAGCAATTTTCTCTACTTCATTCATGACTAATTTACCCAACCCCTTTCCTTGACAAGCTTCTTCAACAGCAACGAATCGAACTTGACTTACTTTTTCTCCTGAAATATCTAGCCGTGCCACAGCTTTGATGATCCCGGATTCAAACAAGGCCAAATGAATACCCGTACTGTCTCCCTCATTTTTTTCAGACCCTATTGGTTGATTCCAAGGCTGACGCAATATTCGATAACGCAAATCATAATAATTCACCCATTCTAATTCTGTTTTTGGGGAACGAATTTCTATTTCCATTTAAATGCTATTGATGTCACTCGTTTCGTTTCCTTTTTCGAGATCACTTCTTCTCGAACTAATTTTTGTGCCTGTCCCTCTTGAAAAACTTCCTCAATATTTTTTATTCTGGCTGCTGGAATATGCATTTGATTACAACGATTTAAAAATTCTTCTGCTGCCTCGGATATTAATTTATCAGACAAAATATCAGCCAATTCCTTCCGATGATTTAGACGCTGTTGATTGGTGATAAATCGTTCATCATTCACTAATTCGTCTAATAATAATATCTGACATAATTTATGAAAATGAGCATCACTTCCAATAGCCAAAGTGAGTTGAACCCCTTCTTTGGTTCTGAAAATCTCTCCATAAGGCGCTATATTTGGATGCAAGCTCCCCATTCGTTTTGGGACTTGATTTGCCATTAAAAAATTAGAGGCTTGATTCGCCAAACTTGCAATTGCAGCATCATATAAAGAAACCTCGACAAATTTTCCCGTATTAGTATTCATTCTATTAATCAACGCTAATAACAAGCCTTCTTTCAAATGATGAGCAGCTAAAACATCTATCAATGCTACCGGCATTTTCACAGGACCAGATTCAGGTGTGCCATTCATGGACATAAAACCAGTTTCAGCTTGTAAGATCAAATCATATGCTACTCGATCACTCTCCTCTCCAAACCCACTTATTTTACCGATAATTAATTTTGGGTATTTAGTCCGCAACCATTCCGGAGACAAGCCATACTTTTTTTCTGTTGAGGACTTGAAATTCATTAATACAATATCAGCTGAAGAAATCAAATCGAGTAGTTCAGAAAGTTGAGAAACATCATTAAAATCTAGGGTTAGATACTTTTTTAAATAATTGACAGAAGAAAAATAAGCACTAACGTTGGAAGAAGGATTTTCCGAAGGTAATTTCCATGAGCGCGTAACATCCGGATATTCAGGACTTTCAATTTTTATTACTTCTGCACCTAATTCCGCAAAAAAAGTACCTACAGAAGGACCTGCCAAAACCGTAGAAAGATCAATAATTTTTAAAGTTGAAAAAATCATATACCAAATTGAACTGAGGTCATGGTGAGGGATCCCGCAATTGCCTTATCATTAAAAAATGCAATTTCATCTCGCTTATCACTAAGTCCTGCAGCGTATATTAGAGGAATATAATGATCTAGGGTCGGAATTGCCAATGAAATTTGTTTATGCAATTTGTCCCATTCAATTAAGGATTGAAAATCTCGATTTATGATTTTCTCCTTAAAAATATGATCGATTTCTAGGGCCCAATCATATCCAAAACCTGGGGTATTAATTTTATCCCATGCAATCATACCAAGATTATGAACCATATTTCCACTTCCAACAATCAAAACTCCTTTATTTCTTAATGTTTTTAGTTCCTGTGCCAATTGAAAATGATAGGACAAAGGCTTGCTGTAATCAATACTAAGCTGAACCACTGGAATATCTGCATTCGGATACATATTTCGCAATATAGACCAAGTACCATGATCCAATCCCCAATCTTCGTTTTCAAGCACTTGGGCACTCTTTATCGCTTCTTGCGCCCAATGAGCTGTATCAGGCGAACCAGATGCAGGGTATTGTACATCAAATAATGCTTGTGGAAATCCACCAAAATCGTGAATGGTTTTCGGATGTTCCATGGCTGTTACAAAAGTCCCACGAGTTAACCAATGAGCGGAAATACAAATGATGGCTTTGGGTTTATCAAAATTCAATGTGATTTTTTTCCATTGATTTGTAAACTCATTTTGTTCAATGGCATTCATGGGTGATCCATGTCCAACAAACAAAGCGGGGAAAATTTCGCTACCTCTATCAATCCCATCGAAAAGGGAACGAAGCGGAGAAACCGAAGCAAATGCAACTGACATAGCTGATAATCCTATAAAATATCGACGATCCAAGAAACTAAGGTTTAGCTGCTTCTAATACATATTTTAGAATAATTGCTTCTTGATTTGAGTCAATCCCGGCTTTTCTTGCCATATCAGGAACAATTCGCTTCCATTGTTCGGCAGTATATTTTTCTCTTGGTTCAAATCCATGACATTTAGTACATTCCTGAGCGTAAAGAGTTGCTCCGGAAACATCTCGGTTCTGAGTAGTTGTAACTACCGGTTTCTCAACCACTGTTGAAATGGTTCCTTTTGAGCACGAAGTAAGTGCAAAGGCAAATAATGCCACGATTATGCTATTTTTTTTCATCTTTTTCTATTATTTCCAGTGTAACAGGAGTTAACCCTGCACGAATAAAATTCAATTTCTTAGCTGCTCCCAAAGTTAAATCTATCACGCGAGATGAACTTTTGGGCAAGCGATCATTAATTTTTACAACTACAACCGAATCATTTTTTGTATTTGTCACCTTCACTAGGGTTCCGAACTTCAACGTTTTATGAGCGGCCGTGTATTTTTCATTTCGTAAAATCTCACCTGATGAAGTCTTTCTACCTTCAAAAGACATTCCATAATAACTTGCTATTCCTTTTTCTATTTCATTAGTGGAAAATGCTGAAAATGCTATCCAAGCCACCGAAATATAAAATACTATTTTCAAATTGTGCATGAACAAATGTAAGCTATTAAGTTTTGGTAAGCAAAATTCAAATTTATAAAATAAGACCTATTGTATTTTTTTATGAGAAATTAGCTTAAGTTTGTTATACTAAAAATTGAATCGATTGTGATGTTGAAATCTCTTTTTTTTCTTGTTTCTTTTCTCACCTTAGAATCAATACATACTCAAAACCGCTCAATATCCATTGACACAAATTACATTTATTCAATTCCATTTGAACCCGGAAAAAAAGCTGTTGTGATGCAAGGATATAATGGTAAATATTCGCACCAGGGAAATTACGCATTGGATTTCAAAGCAAAAAAAGGAACGCCAATTTATGCCGCTCGCGAAGGAATTGTATACAAAACCGAAGATTCAAACATAAAAGGAGGGCCAAAAAAAAAATATCTTAGCTTCGGAAATCACATTATAATTAAACATGGTGATGGAACCTACGCTGCCTATTGGCACCTTTTATATCAAGGAGTTAAAGTAAACGTTGGTGATACTATTTTCAAAGGACAATTTATTGGCTTTTCAGGAAATACCGGATATTCCTCTTGGGCCCACTTGCATTTTGATGTTTATTATTTTTCAAAAGGGAAACAACAAACAATTCCTACCCTATTTGAAACGACCAAAGGAATAAAAAAATTAAAAGTTTACCATTCGTACACCAAACCTAAAGAAAATACTATTTCGATCCCCAGAAATATTGATCAAATAGAGTATCGTTATCAAGATGCTTCTGTTCCTCCTGAACACCATCGAAGTTATGCCTGGAAAATTAAGCAAGGAAAAGCTCAGTATATATTGGAATCCTATGGAACCATTTTAAAAGATACCACCATTGAAATATCTGATTTAAAATGGGAACAATGCAAAACAGCCTTTTTAAATTGCGGAATTAAAAACCAACAAGAATCAGATAATAATCAAGGGTGCACCGGAGGAACAGCAATTACAATAAAAACATGGCTGAATGGTAAAGAGACCTTTTCAGGTACTTCATATTCTTGTGGAGGAAAGAAAACCGGCAATCTAATCGGTGATACTGATAATTTCTTGTTGAACATTGAAATGGGAATAGACCCATCAATTTTCAAGCATTGATTATTTAAACAATGTTGACCAACTGCACTTTTGATGTAAAATTACAGGGAGATCAGCTATTAAAACGCGTTGTTGTTCCATTGTATCACGATCACGTATAGTAACCATATTATCCTCTAAAGATTGATGATCAACCGTAATTGAATAAGGTGTTCCGATTGCGTCTTGACGTCTATAACGTTTACCTATTGAATCTTTTTCATCATACTGAACCATAAAATCCAGTTGAAGGGTTTGAATTATTTCACGCGCTTTTTCAGGCAGCCCATCTTTCTTAACTAATGGCATTACACATGCTTTGTATGGTGCGAGAGCTGCAGGAATTTTTAATACAACCCGTTCAGAATTATCTTCTAACGTTTCATTTTTATAAGATGCACTTAACACTGCTAAAAACATGCGATCTAATCCAATTGATGTTTCAATTACATATGGCACATAGCTCTGATTAAGTTCCGGATCAAAATATTGCAGTTTCTTACCTGAATGTTGCTCGTGTTGTTTCAAATCAAAATCTGTTCTGGAGTGTATCCCTTCCAATTCCTTGAACCCCATTGGGAAATCAAATTCAATATCACATGCAGCATTGGCATAATGCGCCAATTTTAAATGGTCATGATACCTGTATTTTTCTCCTCCCAAATTCAATGCAGCATGCCATTTTAATCGGAAATCTTTCCAATAGTTATACCATTTCATTTCGTCACCTGGCCTTACAAAAAATTGCATTTCCATTTGTTCAAACTCGCGCATTCTAAAAATAAATTGTCGGGCAACAATTTCATTTCTAAAGGCTTTTCCAATTTGTGCAATACCAAATGGAATTTTCATCCGACCTGATTTTTGAACATTTAAAAAGTTCACAAAAATTCCTTGCGCCGTTTCAGGACGTAGATAGATAGTCGCAGCTTCACCTGAAACAGAACCTAATTCAGTTGAAAACATTAGGTTAAACTGTCGTACTTCCGTCCAATTTTTGGAGCCGGAAATTGGACAAGTAATTTCCAAATCTACAATTAATTGATACACACCTTCAAGGTCATTTGCTTCCAAACTTTCTTTCATTCGTTTTTCAACATGATCAATTTTTTCTTGACTTCTCAACACATTCGGATTGGTAGCCCGAAATTGGGTTTCATCAAAATCAGCTCCGAATCGTTTCACTCCTTTTTCAACCTCTTTCTCTATCTTTTGCCGTTGCTTTTCAATATAATCTTCGATTAATACATCAGCACGATATCGCTTTTTTGAGTCTTTATTATCAATTAAAGGATCATTGAAGGCGTCCACATGACCTGAAGCTTTCCACGTAGTAGGATGCATAAATATGGCGGCATCAATTCCAACGATATTTTCATGCATTTGCACCATTGATTTCCACCAATATGATTTAATGTTATTTTTGAGCTCTGCACCCAATTGGCCGTAATCATAAGTTGCTGATAATCCATCATATATTTCAGATGAAGGAAACACAAAACCATATTCCTTAGCATGAGAAATGATATCCTTCAATTTGTCTTCACGTTGTTCCATATTACAAAGATAGTTTTTCTTCAAAAACGGCGATGAACTTTGTTATAAATCGCAATAAGAACAGACCATTAAGTTTTATAACTAGTAAGGCAAATCGTTTTTATTTCTACTTTCGTTTTTTCAAACAGTGACACGAAACTTTTGATACTAATGATTCCTAGAATTGAACAATTAATAGAAAAAAAAGTAATTGGCATCAAGCTAATAATGAGTTTAGCAGAAAATACAACACCTGAACTTTGGAAACAATTTATGCCCCGACGTAAAGAAATAACGAACAACGTGTCTAACGAGTTAATATCTTTGCAAGTATATAGCCCACTTTATTTCTCTGATTTTAAGCCAACCAATATATTTGAAAAAAGGGCCGTTGTTGAGGTAAGTGATTTTAATCTGATACCTAAGGATATGGACGCTTTTATTATCCCAAATGGATTGTATGCCGTTTTTGAGTATCAAGGAAGTAGTTCCAATTCACAAATATTTCAATATATTTTCAATAACTGGTTGCCTAATTCCGACTTTGATTTAGATAATCGACCGCATTTTGAAGTTTTGGGTGAAAAATATAAGAATGACTCCATTGATTCAGAAGAAGAAATTTGGATCCCGATAAAGAAAAAAATAACTCTATGAAGACCAATTATAAAACGGTAGAAGAATATATTGCAAACGCAAAAAAGTGGAAAATTGAAATGGAATTAATTCAATCCATGTTGCTAGATTGCGGTTTAAATGAAGAATTGAAATGGGGTGTCCCCTGTTATATGTTCCAATCCAATAACCTTGTGTTAATCGGTGCATTTAAGGATTATCTAACAATCAGTTTTTTCAAAGGCGTATTATTAGCAGATCCTGAAAAAAAATTACATAACCCGGGTGAAAACTCCCAATCAGTCAGAATGTTCAAATTTACTTCGATAAGCGAAATCCTAGAAGATGAAAAATTAATTAAATCCTACATTTTTGAAGCCATAGAAATTGAAAAAGCAGGACTTAAAGTAGACCTCAACAAATCAAATGTGTTAAATTTTCCGGATGAATTACTGTTGAAATTTGAAAAAGATTTGGTGTTCAAAGAAGCTTTTTTAGCACTAACTCCAGGACGTCAACGTGGCTATAATTTGTATTTCTCCGATTCTAAAAATGCTAAAACCAGAGAAACAAGAATTGAAAAATACATGGATCGAATCCTAAAAGGAATCGGAATAAATGATTGTGTTTGTGGACTTTCTAACCGAATGCCTCGATGCGATGGATCTCATAAACAACTTAAGGAAATCTAGAAAAAAAACCTCTCTTCGATAAGTAGGTAACATTATTAAAACTGTTAGTTAAAAATCTGTAATTGTCCAATCTGTTGGAAGTTGAACTTTGTATATCCAAATGCAAAGTAAATTCATGGACACAAGAAAGCAAAAAGGATTAACCAATCAAGAAGTTGAAGAACGAATTCATACTTTCGGGTATAACGAACTTACCATTTCTTCATCAAGAAATCTATTCCAATTGGCATTAGAGGTTGTAAAAGAACCTATGTTTTTACTTTTATTAGGTTGTGGCACAGTCTATTTTATTTTAGCTGAATGGACAGAAGGAATCATATTACTAAGCTGGGTTTTTGTTATCATCTTTATCACTTTTTATCAGAATAGAAAAACAGAAAAAGCACTTGAATCATTAAAGAAATTATCTTCCCCAAGAGCATTGGTTATTCGGAACAATGTGGAGGTAAGAATTCCGGGAAGGGAAATTGTTCCTGATGACTTGGTGCTAATACACGAAGGAGATCGCATACCCGCTGATGGAGTTTTACTTGAAGCTTCGAATTTAAGTATCGATGAATCTATTTTAACAGGAGAATCACTGCCGGTAAACAAATCGATTTCATCCGATGAACCTAATGTTTTTAGCGGCACTTTGGTTATTCAAGGAAGAGCGCTTTTTAAGGTAAAACATACAGGACTAAAAACAGCCTTTGGAGAAATTGGGAAATCTTTACAAACCATAGAAATTGAAAAAACAAAGCTTCAAAAAGAAATAAAATTATTGATTAAACGATTATTTTTAATTGGTGTGATTCTTAGTTTGATTGTTATAGGTGCTTTTTTTATCACTCGGGGAGATTTTACACAAGCCTTACTCAATGGTCTCGCTACAGCAATGGCAATGCTACCTGAAGAATTCCCTGTTATTTTGTCCGTTTTTCTTGCTATTGGGGCCTGGCGACTTTCAAGAAAAAATCTGCTTACACGTAAATCTTCAGCAATTGAAATTCTTGGTTCGGCTACGGTTTTATGTTCAGATAAAACGGGAACTATAACACAAAACAAAATGGAAATCACTTCCATCTACACTCATTCCATTTTATTACCATCAGCTCAATTTAATCTTCATCAAGAAACGGTTGCACATATTCTCCAAATTGCTTCCCATGCTTCTCATAAACAAACGGTTGATCCCATGGAAAAAGCCATTCATTCAACATACAATTCAATAAAAAAGGAAGCAATCTCAAAAATGGAAAACAAGAAAGAGTTCGCTCTTTCAAATGACCTATCTGCAATGACGCATGTAATCGATCAACCAGGAGATAATTATTTAGTTTGTAGCAAAGGATCACCAGAATCCATTTTTGAATTATGTCAATTGTCCCTTGCAGAAACCGCTAGCTTATATGAAATCGTTCATTTGCTAGCACTTAAAGGGCAACGTGTATTAGGCGTTGCAGAAACGGTATGGGATAAAAAAAAAGATTTGCCCCACAAACAACATGGTTTTTTATTGAAATTTTCAGGGTTAATTGGATTTGAAGATCCCATACGCCCCGAAGTACCACAAGCACTTAAAGAATGTGAAACCGCTGGCATTAATGTAATTATAATTACAGGCGATTTTCCAGCCACAGCTCGCAGTATTGCTGAACAAGCTGGACTTTCAGTGCGAGAACCCATAATTACCGGGAAGGAATTAATAACAATGGATGATGCTGCACTTAAAAAGAAAATAAAAGTATGTAATCTATTTGCGCGAATTGTCCCAGAACAAAAACTTCGTCTGATAAAAGCGCTTAAATCAAATGGAGAAATTGTAGCAATGACTGGAGATGGAATCAATGACGCTCCAGCTTTAAAGGCAGCTGATATTGGTATTTCAATGGGAGCAAAAGGAACAGATGTTGCAAGAGAAGCCTCTGCCATGGTATTAATAGATGATAATTTTAGCTCAATTGTATCAGCTATTCGAGCAGGGCGTAAAATCATGGACAACTTAGAAAAAGCAATGACCTATGTTTTGGCCATACACACCCCAATAATTGGATTAACATTGATTCCCGCTTTTGCTCCATCGTTTCCAATTTTACTTATGCCTTTGCATGTTGTAATCATGGAACTTATTATTGATCCCGTATGTTCAATCGCTTTTGAATCTGAACGAGAGGAGATTAATATCATGAATCGCTTGCCTCGCAATCCTACTATTTCCTTTTTTGGCAAATCAAAAATTCTTAAAAGTGCCAAAATTGGAATTTTATTATTAATTGCCGTATTAATCGTTTATTTTTCATCCATTTCTGCAGGACATTCTGCTGGAGAAACGCGCGCTTTAACTTTTTCCACGCTTATTTTTGGGAATTTGTTTTTAATTCTATCAACTCTTTCAACCTCGAGAAATGCCCTAGATGTAATCAGAGAAAAAAATAAATCTGTAAAAATCATACTAATAACAGCCAGCATACTATTGATTTTTATTTTAACAAATCCGTCATTGAGATTAATTTTCAGCTTTGAATTTCCTGGATGGATTCACTTATTGGAATCGTTTTTATGTGCAATGTTGGTTCTTTTTATCCTTGAGTATTCAAAATGGAAAACAAGAAAAAAGATTAAAAAGAAGGTGATTTAAATTTAAAAAAATCTATTTTCAAGGAATGATATCATCTGATTGAATGCCCTAGCTCGGTGACTAAATTGATTTTTTTCATTCATGTTCATTTCCGCAAATGTTCTCGATTCATTTTCTGGAATAAAAATGGGATCATATCCAAAACCTGCATTACCTTTTTTTTCCTTGGTTAATTTCCCTAATACAATCCCTTCAAATTGATATTCTACGTTTTCTAGAATTAAAGTTATCACCGTTCGAAATCGTGCATTGCGATTTTCTTCAAATTCTAACTCATTAAGAACTTTATACAAGTTGTCTTCATCATTCTTTTGGTCACCAGCATATCGTGCAGAAATAACACCTGGTCGGTTATTTAACGCTTCCACCTCCAAACCTGTATCATCAGCAAAACAGGAAATCCCTGTTCTTTGGAAAACATTCCGTGCCTTCAATAAAGAATTTTCTTCAATCGTATTGCCTGTTTCGGGAATTTCTTCAAATAACTCCAAATCTGACAAAGACATTAAATTAATAGAAGATGGAAGTAAGGTAGCAATTTCTTTTACCTTATTAACATTATGAGTTGCGAAGATAAGTTTCATTTAAAAACCCTGTACACCATTCACAGTTGTATATTTCAACACATTTTTCTTTTCAGGATGAATTCGTGCAAAGGCAGATTGAACCGCTAACGTACCTTCATGAAATCCACAAAGGATTAATTTCAACTTATTTTCATAGGTATTTACATCACCGATGGCATAGATTCCCGGAATATTTGTTGAATAATCTAAGGTGTTCACTTTTATAGCACTTTTCTCAATTTCAAGACCCCAATCAGCGATGGGACCCAAACTTGGTTTCAACCCAAACAAAGGAATTAAATGATCGGCTTCTAAATCCATTACCCCGTTGGTTTGATGGGTTACTTGAACTTTTTCTAATTTACCGTCACCAGAAATCGCGGTAACCTCTGCTTCAGTGATTAAATTTATTTCACCCTTTGCAGCCAAGTCAATTACTTTCTGCACCGAATCTAGATGTCCTCGGAAAGAGCTACTTCTATGAACTAAAACAACCTCAGATGCAATTTTATTTTCAGTTAGAAAAATAGACCAATCTAGCGCAGAATCTCCTCCACCAGCGATCACACAACGTTTTCCCTGATAAAAGTTAGGGTCCTTAATTATATACTCAACTCCTTTGTCTTCATAATTTTCAAGCCCTTCGATAGGTGGTTTTCTTGGTTCAAATACACCTAATCCACCTGCAATCATAACGATTGGTGCTTCGTGTTGCGTTCCTTTAACCGTTGTAACGATAAAATTACCATTGGCTGATTTTTCAATAGTTTGAGCTGCCTCACCAAGCGTAAAACCTGGTTTAAAAGGGGCTGCTTGCTCCATTAAATTATCGATCAATTCTCCTGCCAATACACTAGGAAAACCCGGTATATCATAAATCGGTTTTTTAGGATAAATCTCGGAACATTGTCCTCCTGGCTGAGGAAGTGAGTCAATTAAATGACATTTTAATTTTAATAGACCTGCTTCAAAAACGGTAAACAAGCCAACTGGACCAGCTCCAATAATAATAATATCTGTTTGAATCATGTAAATTTGTATAAAAACAATTATCTAACACACCATTAAGCAAAATGTTCCCTATAGGTAATTCTACAAAGAAATTATTTAGCGTAGTTAATGGATCGTTTTTCTCGTATTACGGTTACCTTCACCTGACCAGGATAGGTCATCTCGGTTTGAATTCGATGAGAAATGGTAAAAGATAATTCATCCGCTTTGGCATCCGTTACTTTTTCAGCCTCAACCATAATACGTAATTCACGACCTGCTTGAATAGCAAAAGCACTAGAAACACCATCATAGGACAAAGCCAATGCTTCTAGATCTTTAATTCTTTTAATATAAGCATCTACAATTTCCCTTCTTGCACCTGGACGAGCCCCAGAAACGGCATCACATACCTGAACAATTGGAGAGATTAATGAAGTCATTTCAATTTCATCATGGTGAGCTCCAATTGCATTCAATACTTCGGCCTTTTCCCCATATTTTTCTGCAATTTTCATTCCTAGAATAGCGTGTGGTAATTCTGGTTCTTCATCAGGTACCTTACCGATATCATGAAGTAAGCCAGCTCTTTTTGCAATTTTAACATTCAACCCGAGTTCAGCTGCCATAATAGCACATAAATTAGCTACCTCACGAGAATGTTGAAGTAAATTCTGTCCATAAGAAGATCGATATTTCATTCTACCAACCATTCTTGTAAGTTCAGGATGAAGACCATGAATACCTAAATCAATACAAGTTCTGCGTCCTGTTTCTGCAATCTCTTCTTCTAATTGCTTGCGCGTTTTCGCAACAACTTCCTCAATACGAGCTGGGTGTATACGACCATCAGAAACTAATTGATGCAATGCCAATCTAGCAATTTCACGACGAACAGGATCAAAACAAGAAAGAATAATTGCTTCTGGGGTATCATCAACAACTATTTCTACACCAGTAGCAGCTTCTAGTGCACGGATATTTCTACCTTCTCTACCAATAATTCTACCTTTAATCTCATCCGATTCAATATTAAAAACGGACACCGCATTTTCAATAGCTTGTTCAGTAGCAACTCGTTGAATCGATTGAATAACAATTTTTCTTGCCTCCCTATTTGCATTTAATTTTGATTCCTCAACAATTTCTTTAATGTGCGCCAAAGCATTTGTTCTTGCTTCATCTTTTAACGCCTCAACAAGCATTGTTTTTGCTTCCTCAGCAGGCAAACCACTTATTTTAGATAATTCAGCAACTCGTTTTTGCTGCATTTTTTCTAATTCTTGATTTTTTACATCAAATGCTTGAATTTTTGCCTCAAGTTCCAGTTGTTTCTTTTCGATTTCTTTTTCTTTTCGGCCGAAATCTTCCATTTTCTGGTTCAATGATTTCTCCTTGTTTCGGATACGATCTTCTCCTGATTGAATTCTTCTTTCCTTTTCTTTGATGGTAGTTTCATGCTCTTCTTTAAGTCGCAAGAAATTTTCTTTTGCCTGAAGAATTTTATCTTTTTTAATATTCTCTCCTTCTAATTCAGCATCTTTGATTAGTTTTTCACGCTTCGTCTTTAGAGCTGTCTGCTGAATAATAGCAAATACTCCCCCTCCACCTACAAGACCAATTAATAGTCCAATTACAATTTCCATAACAACCTAATTTGTTTTTAAAAAATACAAAAAAGCTATCGGAGAACTGGTTTTTTTAAAGATTAAGTTTGCTTTCTATTTCTGATAAAGCATCCTCAATTTCAGAAAAATCTGGTTCATCAGATTTATTCATCCTATTAGATGCTTTAGAAAGCAATTGCAAAGAAGACATCGCCAATAAATCTTGCATATCTTTTACGGCATAATTCTCTTGTAATAATCGAATTGCGCGATTGATATCCTCAGCTGCTTTTTGAATTTGAACTTCTTCCCCCACATTAACTTTCAAAGGATATGTTCTTCCACCAATTACAACATTTAATGACAATTTCTCCATGAACTATTTTTTAAGTTGTTCAATACAGTAATCTATTTCTTTTACCAATTCATCAATTTCTGACTCAGAACGTCCAACTGGGGCCTGAGAAAGATCGACAACTTGCTTTTTTGCCACTTCTAATTCCTGATTTAGGTGATCAATCGAAACATTCAACTGCTGCTCAATTTGAGCTTTTTTTTCAAGTTCTTGTTTTAACGATTGAATCTCTAATGACATAGAACTATTTTGATTTTTTAATTCATCAATCCCTTGTAAAAGAGATGAAATTTTATCTTTAATATTACCTATGCTATTTTGAATTCTCTCAGTCATAAAAATGGCTTTATACAAAGGTAGCATTCCGAGCAACATGTTTGAACTTTTCGAACTAATATTTTTTAGTTTGAGCGATTAAATCCATTAAATTATTTTTTTGAACCATGAGTTCTACACACCATTCTGTGCGAATTTTGTAAATTCTTCTTTTATAACCCATGATTAAACTTCTATTTTTGAGTATGCTTAGATTTTCAAAAAGAATTAAATTACTTTGGATTTGTTGCCTTATCACTTTTAATGGAATGTCACAAGACAACAATTTCCACAAACCATTAAAAATCCCACTTAGTATTGGTGCTTATTTTGGTGACTTAAGGCCTAATCATTTTCATATGGGAATCGATTATAGAACGAATGGTGTTGAAGGCTTGGATTTACATGCTATATATGATGGATATGTATCTAGAGTTAGGGTATCTCCATATGGATATGGTAAAGTAGTTTATATAAATCATCCTAACGGAATTACGAGTGTATATGCTCATTGCTCGAAATTCATTGGAAAATTAGATTCTTTAGTTACAGCTGCCAAAATCAAACGACAAAACAACGAAATTGAGCTCTACCTTACACCCAATGAAATCCCATTAAAAAAAGGGGAGATTTTTGCCCTTTCAGGAAATACAGGAAGTTCAACTGGTCCCCATTTACATTTTGAAATTAGAGAAACAGCTACTGATACACCTATGAATCCACTTCTTTTTGGTTTAGGTAACAAAGATATTTATAAACCAACTATTAAATCCGTGTATGTATACTGCTTAAGTAAAGATGGATATATGATTCCAAATAAATTAAAAACTTTTGGTGTATCAAATGGTAAGTTAACTGTAGGGAATTGTATTTCTCTTCCTGCCAGTTATTCTCTCCTATATGGGAATTTAGGTTTTGGTATTTCTGGGTATGACCAACATTCTACAGGTTCATGCGGGCTATATGAAAACAAAATATTCTCGAATGCTGAGTTGATATATCAATCTAAAATGGATAAAGTATCATTCGAAGAAACAAGATATATTAATACTTATAAAGATTTTTCTAAATACAGTCAGGGCGAAAAAATACATAAACTTTTTAATAATCCGATGAATAAAATTTCATCCATGCACATCGAGTCTAAAAAATTAATAAAACTGTTTCCTTGTGACAGTATTCCAATAACAATTGAAACTAGAGATGCCTTTCAAAATAAAGAAAAAATTTCATTTGGTTTAAAAATAAATGAAGGTGAAAATGATACAACTAACAATTTCTTTCCTGAGACATTATTTTGGTTGCCAAACAAAAGTTATTCTATTACCCTTCAACATACCGAAATAGTAATAGATACGTTCAGTTTATACGAACCGACACCTATTAAATTGACTGAATCAAGTGACAAAATAACCATAGGCAATGAAAATCAAGCTATACATAAACCAATAATCATAGGATTTACAAAATCATTTACTGGAAATATTTTCAATAAAAATTACTTTATAGGCTATCTTAATAAAGGTAAATATGACTATTGTGAAAGTTATATAGAAGGTAACAAATTAAAAACGAAGGCGCTTAAATTTGGGACTTATAAAATTATATGTGATACTATTAAACCGATTATAAAAACAAGTAGTTATTCAACCTATGGTATTTCAACTAAATCTAAAGTTTTAAATTGGACTATTAGTGACAGTGAGTCAAAAATAGCGAATTACAATATTTATATAAATGGCGAATGGGTTCCTGCAAATTATGAATACAAAAACAAACAACTATTCTGTAATATCCCTATACCTTTTAAAGAAATAAGTTGTATACAAGTCATTGTTTCAGATGTTTGTCGGAACATAAATGTTTTTGAAACTAATATTCCATAACTAACTTGAAATCACTAATTATAAGGCAAAAAAAAGACTGCCATGGCAGTCTTTTTAAATATTAATTAATGTTCTACTTCACCATCCGCAAGAGGGACAGTTTGTGGAATAAAATCACTATCAGCACCTGGTTTAGAATAATCATAGGGCCATCTATGAACAACTGGTAACTCACCAGGCCAATTGCCATGAACATGTTCTACAGGTGTAGTCCATTCTAGAGTATTTGAGTTCCAAGGATTTTGAACCGCTTTAGGACCACGATAAATACTGTAGAAAAAGTTGAATAAAAATAATGCTTGACCAAGAGCTGCAATAATTGCAAAAACAGTTACTATTACATTTAAGTCCATAATCATTTCAAATGAATTTGTATCAAACTCATTATAAACTGAATAATCATAATACCTTCTTGGTGCACCAGCTAGTCCGACAAAATGCATTGGGAAAAATACACCATAAGCACCAACTAAAGTAATCCAAAAATGAGCATAACCTAAACGTGTATTCATCATACGACCATACATTTTAGGGAACCAATGATACACACCAGCAAACATCCCAAATACGGCCGACATACCCATTACAATATGGAAATGCGCAACAACGAAATACGTATCATGAATTGCTATATCCAGTGCGGAATCCGCCAAAATTATCCCTGTTACACCACCCGTTATAAAAGTAGAAACCAATGCGATTGCAAATAACATTGCCGGAGTAAAGATTAATGATCCTCTCCATAATGTTGTTAAATAGTTGAATACTTTTACGGCTGAAGGAATAGCGATAAGAAGTGTTGTAAATACAAACACACTTCCTAAAAATGGATTCATACCCGTAACGAACATATGGTGACCCCATACAATAAAAGATAAAAATCCAATTGCTAAAATCGAACCTATCATAGCTCGGTAACCAAAAATTGGTTTTCGCGAATTGGTTGAAATAATTTCTGATGACAAACCTAATGCAGGTAACAATACAATGTAAACCTCTGGGTGACCAAGGAACCAAAATAAATGTTGGTAAAGTAATGGAGAACCACCATGATTTGTAAGCATTTCACCACCAACAATTATATCAGAAAGATAAAAACTTGTTCCTGCCAATCTATCCATTGTTAGTAAAAGAGCAGCTGAAAGGAGAACTGGAAAAGATAATACTCCCAAAATTGCTGTAACAAAAAACGCCCAAATTGTCAAAGGCATTCTAGTCATTGTCATACCTTTCGTTCTTAGGTTAATTACTGTAACAATGTAATTCAAAGAACCAATTAGGGAACCAGCAATGAAAATAGTCATTGAAACTAACCAAAGAGTCATACCCAATCCAGATCCTGAAACTGCTTGAGGCAATGCAGAAAGTGGAGGATAAATCGTCCAACCTGCCATAGCTGGACCAGATTCAACGAATAAAGAAATTAGCATTATCACCGAAGAGATTGCAAAAAACCAATAAGACAACATATTCAAGAAACCAGAGGCCATGTCTCTTGCTCCTAACTGAAGTGGAATAAGAATATTTGAAAAGGTTCCTGATAATCCACCAGTTAGTAGAAAAAACACCATTATGGTACCGTGAATAGTTACCAATCCAAGATACATATCTTCTTTTAAAACACCGCCTGGTGCCCATTTCTCTCCTAAAAAAAATGAAAGCGTATCTGAACTTTCACCCGGCCAAGCTAACTGAATACGAAATAAAATAGACAATAACATCGCTATTATCCCCATAAATACAGCAGTTATTAAAAACTGCTTTCCAATCATTTTATGATCGTGACTAAATATGTATTTAGAAACAAATCCCTCCTCATGATGATCATGATCATGGTGACCATGTCCATGCAAATCTTCTCCGTGTGCTAATGAAGCCATAATCTTACTTTTAAATTAAACTTTTTTAATTGTATCTTTTTTTTCAACCAACACTGCATTTGAATCTACTTTCGTAGTATCCGAAGAGCCAGGGTTTGGTGATTTAACAGGAGCTGCTGCTGGGAAGTACTTATCTTTAAAGGTTTCCTTCATTTTCTTATTCTCCCATGCTACGTAATCCGCTTTTGACAATACAACAACTGTCATTTTCATTTTGTAATGAGCACCACCACATATTTTATTACACATTAAGATATAATTAAAATTCTCATTTTTCATCTTAATTCTCATATCTTTAGTTGTAATATCAGGAGTAAATTTGAAACGAGTAGTTAAACCTGGTACTGTATTCATTTGAGCTCTAAAATGTGGGAAAAACGCAGAGTGAATCACATCTTTCGATCTAAATTTAAACTCATATAACTGATCTACGCATAAATACAAAGTGTCTTTCTGAATAAAATCATCCCATGCATCTCCATCAACTTTCGAGTCATGATTTTCTTTCATTTGGTATAAAAGTCGGATCAATCTCTCTTTCGAAGACAATTGCTTTTCTAGTGCTAACTGAGCAGAATCACTCAAAACGATTGAACGATCATTCAATTTAGCTTGAATGGATTCAATTCCGGTAACACCTTTTAACATGTGATAAATTGCTGTGTCGATGGTGTTTTTTGTAACAAGCCCTAGTTCATTATTATCAGAAGTCAATTTATAATCAAATTTACCCAAGCGATTGTTCTTTCCTGCATACCTTGCAGTCCAATCAAATTGTTTTGAATAAAGTTCTACAACTTTTGCATCACCACCTGAAGCAGAAGTAATATTATTCCAAGACTTCAATCCCAAGATAATTATTACGGCTAAAACACATGCTGGTACTACTGTCCACAACATTTCCAATTTATTATTGTGAGGATAATAATATGCCTTAACTCCTGGTTTTCTAACATATTTATAAGAAAAATAAAACAACAATGCATTTGTAAAGAAAAAAACTGCAATGATTACAACAAAATTTAAGTTTAATAACCAATCAGTCTCTTTACCTTGTACACTGGCTGCCTCACCTCTACCAGTCCATCCATATTCTAACATTAGATAGATAAAACCAAAAAACTGAACAAACATAAAGATTAACATCAACAATGCATTGAAGTTATTATCCTTATGACTTATTTCATGTTCATTCTTACCCCTTAGTTTTGATGATAACTCATATACCCTCACCAATTGAGCAATAGCAACTGCAGCAATAATAACTACCAGTAATATGATTAATTTGCTTTCCATTGTTTATGTTTATTTCTGTTTAATTAAATTTCATGATGTACACTCTCATCCAAAAATGGGTGATTCACCGGCATTAAAGGCGCTTTAGTAAGATTATTCAACAAAATACGTATGAACAAACCAACACAAACCAGTGCTAAGCCTATTTCAAGTAAACCTATAGAAGCCTTAGGCCCCAAAGAACCTGCTGAAATCATTAAATATACATCCGTCCAATGTCCCATAAGAATAATTACACCGACAAACGTTAATACTCCATAATTTCTCTTTGCATCACGAGACATTAATATCAACATTGGAAAAGCAAAATTGATTAAAAACATTGAAAAATATAATACTTTAAAACTTTCCATTCTCAATTGATAGTACGTTACCTCTTCACCTATGTTGGCGTACCAAATTAACATGAATTGAGAGAAGAACAAATAAGACCACAAGAATGATGTTGCAAACGTCCATTTTCCAATATCATGAATGTGTGAATCGTTTACGCGCTCTAAATAACCTAATTTTTTAAGGTAAATAGTAGTTAAAACAATTACTACCATAGCTGAACACCACATTCCAGCAAATGTATACCATCCAAATAATGTTGAAAACCAATGTACATCTATTGACATAATCCAATCCCACGCAGATGTAGAACTAAATACGGCAAAAAACACTAGGAAAGTTGCTCCTTTTCGATAATTTTTAAAATGAAGACTTGTTCCTCCAATTCTATCTTCTTCTAATGATCTTTTTCTAAATCCATTCCAGAAAATGTAATAAGTCACTAAGTAAGCTACGGTTCTAATCCAAAAGAAAGCCTTATTTAAATATGGTTGTTTCCCTTCAATTATTGCATCATAATGGTGTGAAGCCGGATTGGTTGTTTCTGGATCCATCCACAAATAGATATGAGCACCATCTAAGAACGTTATTACAAGTAAAATAGCGGCTAATAATCCCATACCATAGGGTAAAACACCAGCAATACCTTCAATTACCCTTTTTACTGATGCATACCATCCAGTTTCAGTTGCGTATTGCAATGCAAGGAAGAATAAGGCACCTAGAGCAATTGCAAAAAAGAAAAATGCATTAATCAATCCATTTGTTAAAAGTCGCGTAGTAAATTGATGATCTTCAAAACCAGTAGCAACTCCTACAGCTGCCAATGCCGCACCAACCACAATAAGAGACAAAGTTATTTTCTTAGCTCTTGCAGGTATTGTAAACTCCATACTCATTTCTTATTTTTTTACTGTTTTAACAACAACGGAATCCTTTGAATTATCCATAGCAATAGAAACCAATTTTCCATTTTCAACTTTTCCGTAATTTTTGTCAACTAGATTACGAATATAATGAACTAATGTCCATATTTCCTTCTTATTTAACATAGAACCATGGGCTCCCATAGAACCTTTACCATAATAAATAGAATAAAACATTTGTCCATTAGATAATGATGCTCTGTCTGCATAATTAGGAACGCCTACAAACGTACCATTTAATGACATTTGACCATTTCCGTCTCCTTTTTCACCATGGCAATGCATACATTTCGAAGAATAAATTTCTTTACCTTCTTTTAGTATTTTTTGAGCGTTTTGGGCAGTCATGGTATAAGGATTTACAACGTCCTCTTTTGCCAATTCATATTCATTATTTGCAGAGAATTTAAAATCACGCAGTCCATGAGTAGTCCAAAACTCTGAACTTGGATTTCTAAAATAAGGTAACATCAATGAAACTTCGCTTTCGTTATTTCCAAAATAAGGAATAGTTCCTAGCGGTGGAGTTTTTGCAGAAAGTTGTCTTTTCAATTTCCCATTTTGTTTTCCACGAATCTCACCATAATCTACATATGCTTCTATGGCAGGAGAACGATACATATCAGGCATATATTCCAAACCTGAACTATCACTATTTGAAACACATCCATTAAACATAAGACTTGTTAATACCACTGAGGCAAATCCTACTATTTTTATTAATCTAACTTTCATTCTTATTACCTTTTTCGGGTTATAATTATTTACACTCTTTTTCCTCAAAAGCTTCAATTCCAGTTTCCTTTACTAAATCCTGAATTTCTTCCGAAGAATATTTTGAATTTTCAGAAACACGAATTTCAATTACAAATCTATCGTCCGTCGTACTTGGATACGGATTTTGAGCAGGCATTCCTGGTAAGGTTTTATTCTTTAACAAATATGTTATAGCCATTCCATGTGCAGCACAAAGTACTGTAAACTCAAAAGTAATGGGAATAAATGATAGAATATTTTCCAAATATGAAAAATTAGGCTTTCCTCCTATATTCATAGGCCAGTCTACAATCATAAAATACCTCATTCCGACAGTAGCTAATGTAAGACCTGTTAAGCCATATATAAAAGCCATAATACCTAAACGAGTGTTTTTAACTCCTATAATTGGATCTATACCATGGATTGGAAAAGGAGAAAAAACTTCATTGATTTTTATTCCTTTTGACACCAACCTTTTAGCACCATCTTTTAGTACTTCTTCGTCGGTATAGGTTGCAAAAATTACTTTATCTGACATTACAATGTGTTTAAATTCAATGATTAATGTGCGTGTTCTGTTTCTGGACTATTCTTATATGATTCACCAGATGATTTCAATATTGTTTTAACCTCATTCAAAGCCAAAACTGGAAAGAATCTAGCAAATAATAAGAAGAAAACAAAGAAAAGGCCTATTGTTCCAACATACACACCAATATCTATATGACTTGGATAATGCATGCTCCATGCTGATGGTAAATAATCTCTATGTAATGAAGTTACGATTATCACATAGCGCTCAAACCACATACCTATGTTAACGACTATTGATATGAAAAAAGTAAACAATAAACTTCGTCGTAGTTTTCTAAACCACATTAACTGTGGAGAAATAACATTACATGTCATCATTGACCAATACGCCCACCAATATGGACCCGTTGCTCTGTTGATAAATGCATATGATTCATATTCCACACCTGAATACCATGAAATAAATAATTCAGTTATATAAGCAGTACCAACAATTGATCCTGTAACCATAATTACTATGTTCATATACTCAACATGTTTCGTATGAATGTATGCTTCCAATCCCATAGCTTTTCTCATTATTAACATTAAGGTCTGTACCATAGCAAACCCAGAAAATACCGCACCAGCTACGAAATAAGGAGGGAAAATTGTAGTGTGCCATCCAGGTATAACGGAAGTAGCAAAGTCAAAAGATACAATAGAGTGTACAGAAAATACAAGTGGAGTAGCTAAACCTGCTAAAACCAAAGAAACTAATTCAAAACGATTCCAATGCTTAGCACGCCCTGACCATCCAAAAGAAAGAATGGAGTACATCTTTTTTGCAATTGGCTTCTTAGCTCGGTCTCTAATTGTAGCAAAATCAGGAATTAAACCAATATACCAGAACACTAATGAAACTGATAAATAAGTCGAAATGGCAAAAACGTCCCAAAGCAAAGGCGAGTTAAAGTTAACCCATAGTGAACCGAATTGATTAGGTAAAGGTAATGTCCAATAACCAACCCATAGTCTACCCATGTGTATCAATGGAAACATACCGGCCATAAATACAGCAAAGATTGTCATAGCCTCTGCAGAACGGTTAATGGCCATTCTCCATTTTTGTCTAAACAATAACAATACGGCAGAAATTAAGGTACCTGCGTGCCCAATACCTACCCACCATACGAAATTGGTAATATCCCATGCCCAACCGATTGTTTTGTTTAATCCCCAAACACCAATACCGGTACCTAGTAAATATACAATACAACCAACACCATAAATACCAATAATTAAGGCTATTCCAAAAAGAATATACCACATTTTAGGCGCTTTATCTTCAATTGGTCGACAAACATCCTCCGTGATATCATGATAAGTCTTGTGACCTAAAATGAGGGGTTCTCTAATTGCTGCTTCTTTATGCATTTCTTCTAATTTATCAATTAATGATGACCTTTATTACTCGATTTTGCCTCTGAACCATGAGCTGCCTCATGTTTAACATCTTTCTGTATTGATGATAACAAATCATTTTTTTCATTTCTAACTTTTACCTTGTACCAAACATTTGGTTTAACCCCAACTTCTTCTAAGGCCTGATATGCTCGCTTGTCTGAAGAGCTTTTTCGAACGAAAGAATTAACATCATTCCAATCTCCTACTTGAATGGCATGTGTTGGACATGCATCTGCACACGCAGAACTAAATTCCATATCTTTCACTGGTCTTCCGTCTTTTTTAGCCACTAACTTAGTAGCTTGTATTCTTTGAACACAGAAAGAACATTTCTCCATGACACCTCTTGTACGAACAGTTACATCTGGATTTAATACCATTCTACCAAAATCATCTTGAGCCGGGTTAACCTCTGTAAATTTCTTATATGAAGGATAGTTAAACCAATTGAATCTTCTTACTTTATATGGACAGTTATTAGCACAATATCTAGTACCAATACAACGATTATAAGCCATTTGATTCAACCCTTCGTTACTGTGAGTAGTTGCAGCAACAGGACAAACTGTTTCACATGGAGCATGATTACAATGATGACACATCATTGGCATATGAACAACTTTAGGATTCAATGAAGCTATTTCGGCTTTATCAAAACTAAATGTATCGTCATCTTTTCTTGTACCTACAGTAGCCTCTTCATCAGATGAAAAATAACGATCAATACGAAGCCAATGCATTTCACGACCACGTCTAACTTCATCTTTTCCAACAACAGGAACATTATTTTCTGCTTGACATGCAATTAAACATGACCCACATCCAATACAAGATGATAAATCAACTGTCATTCCCCAACGATGACCAACGTGTTCAACAGGATGACTATTCCATAAATCAAATTCACCCACCGGTTTTTCAACATGGTGACCATTTTCATCTATTTTTTGAAGTAAATGAGCAGGATTATATGCATCCTTAGATTTTGATTGATAGGTGTCAAATGTTGTTTCACGTACAATTGAATGGCGAGCCATTACAGTATGATGTATCTGTGTAGCTGCTATTTTATAGGTCTCATTCGTTGCTTCAATCTTACCAGTAGCAGCATACTCCATCATTCCAGATGTCATTGTCACGAAAGGAAAAACATTCGCCCCAATTGATTTTGGAGTTCCACTTTCATTGGTTACATGACCACCATATTCTTTAGTTTGATAAGCAGCTTTTCCAATTTGTTCTCCATTAGAACCTCTTCCATATCCAACTGCTACTCCAACTGTTCCGGGTGCTTGACCAGGCAAAGGATAAACAGGCAATGAAACAGTTGTTCCATTAACCGTTAATTTTGCTACACTTAATCCATTTTCTTGATCGTAAGTCTTAACAAATTTATATGAATCCATTTCAGATGGATTCATAGTTATATAGTTATCCCAGGTAACCTTTGTTACTGCATCAGGAAGCTCTTGTAACCATGGATTATTAGCATGAGATCCAGTTCCTATTGCATTTTTCTGATACAATACTACTTCCAATCCACTTGCCTTAGCAGTTACTGGTATTGAAACTTCTTTAAATGTTAATGCAGCACCAACAGTCTTAATAAGTTCCTCTTTAATTTCAGATTTTTCTGCAGCGACAGGACTATCTTCAGATTTTACTTGAGAATCCACATTTGATTTAGTCTCCAACATTGAATTTGATGAATCAACACAACTATTATGAACAGCCATGTTCCATTTGTTTGTAAATGAAGCAATTTCTTCATTAGCAGCAAATAAAGTTGATTTCCATGTTGATTGAATAAAATCAAATGCCTCTGTAGAGTTTTTAAGTATTCGTTTTTTTAATCCAGCCCAGATTAATACATTTTCCAAAAGTGACGAAGTGTCAAAAAGAGGCCTTATTGTAGGTTGAGCCAACGAAAAATGTGAGCCAACTGGATTGAAATCAGCCCATGATTCTAGTGCGTGACTTTCTGCACAAACTATTTGACATTTAGAAGCTGTTTCATCCATATGGGTAGATACAGCAATTGTATTTTTAACTTTTGCCAAGGCATCACCAAATTGTTTACCATTTGGCAATGAATAAACAGGATTTACTCCAGCAATTATTAATGTTTCTGGACCTTGACCAGCAATTACGTTTTTTACCAACGAATTTACCTTTGCATCATCGCCGTCAAATAAGTGAACCGGATTTTTTAAATCAATAGTTACACCATATGACCCAACTAAATTATTTAATTTATTGGCAAGAAGTTGAATTGATTTGTTATTTGAACCAGCAACAATAATTGATTCACCACGAGAAGATTTTAATGCTTTTATCGCTTCATCAGCAATTGATTTTGCTTGGCTTGACAATTCTGTAGATTGAGATACAGAACCTCCAAATGCCTTAATTAAATAAGCCAATACATTGGCTTCTTCAGAAGGTTTAATCATACCTCTGTAATCTGCATTTGTTCCAGAAATCGACATAATAGACTCAAACTGAAAATGCTTTGACATCCATTTATTATCCGGATTTCTTGTTAATCCATATTGAGTCTGATACAAATTAGCCATCAACCAAGTCCCAAGGAAATCAGCCGCAACAGAAACAATTGTTTTTGCTTTACTAAAATCGTATGAAGGAATTATTGCTTGACCAAAATTATCAAGGTTTGCCATTCTCATTGCGCGATATGAAACCGCATCGTATTGAATATGTTCAAATTTACCTTCTCCTAATTTTTCAGAAAGTGCAGTGATAGCCAATTTCAGTGATGGGCTGATAACAGTTCCAGTCAATAAAACTGATTTCTTTGAAGAACCCAATGCAGCTGAAACTGAAGAATCAACAGATGACCAAGACTTAGAAACCTTTGAAATTGTCGGTTTTTGAAGACGAGAACTATCATACAAACCAAGAACTGATGCAATTATTTGAGGATTTGTTCCACCTTTTGTAATTCCAAAATCTCTGTTTCCTTTAATATAAATTGGACGGGCTTCTCTTGTCTTAACCAAGATACTAGCATACGAATTACCATCATAATATGTTGAAGCATACCAAGTTGGCATTCCAGGAGTTACATCTTCTGGTTTATTTACATAAGGAACTACCTTTGTTACCGGAGCTTCACAAGCTGCAACGGTTGCTGCTGCAACTGAAAACCCTAAAAACTTTAAAAAATCCCTACGAGCAGTAGACTTCTCAGCTAATTGGTCATCACCTAGAAACTCATCTACCGACATGTCAGTAGAGAACTCTTGTTCTTTGGATTTTAAGAATTCTGGAGTTTCTTTTAATTCTTCTAAACCTTTCCAATATTTTCTTGTCATCATCATTCTTTTTTAAACGAACGCTGTATTTCTTCTATTAATAGTGGCATTTTGCACACTCCCAACCACCTAATTCACTTACAGTAACCTTATTATCTTTCAAATATTTACGGTAAAGTGACTTGTCATTATTTAATAACCTTCTGTGGATTTCATTATAGTAACCATCTTTCTTATCAGATAATGGTCCTTTTGATATTTCTTTCTTGTCATGACACTCAATACACCATCCCATGGTCATAGTTGCCTTAGACAATTTTATGTTTCCTTCCACTTTGTTTAACTCAGAAACAGGTTGAACTTTGGCTGTCTCTTTCATTTTGGCCATATCACCGTGACATTGTTTACAATCAATTCCACCAACAACCACGTGTTGAGAGTGGTTAAAATAAACATGATCAGGTAAGACATGAACTTTATTCCAAACAATTGGTTTTGATGGATTTTTATATTCTCCATTAACAAAACCTGCTGCATCATAAATTTTTTGAATTTCCGCTGCAAATGGTTTTCCTTCTCCATTAATTTGCTTGTGACAGTTCATACAAACATTTACTGAAGGAATACCAGCAGATTTTGATTTAGTAACAGAACTATGGCAATATTTACAATCAATACCATTTACTCCGGCATGAACACTGTGAGGGAATTTGATGGGTTGACTTGGTTGATAAGCCTCAGTTACTCCAATTGTAAACAAACTCTGGAATAGAGCAACTATTATTGAAATAACTACAACTAAGGTAGCCAAACCAACATGCAGTCTATATTTCCAAGCGACAGCCTTTAATTCCGAAAAATAAGTTTCATGGTCTTTTACTGGCTCACCTTCACTTTCTCTCACCGCTTGACTTAACTGACGTCTTACTCCGCCAACAGCTAAAATCACTGTCACAAAAATTATCCCCAATAAAATCCACGTCCAAGAGTTACCTTCTGTTTCGCCAGATTCTTCAGTTGCATCTCCTGCTGCTCCTGATTTAGATTTATCATTTCCACCAGCACTAGGCTCAGGCTGAGCGTCAACATAATCCAATATTCCATCAATCTCTTCCTTTTTTAACTCAGGAAAAACCGACATAGCCGTTGGTTTCGAATTGGAAACTTGCATGGCATATGGGTCCGTAGCTGCAGCATTTTGCCAGTTATTTACCCAAGTGTAAATTGAACCTTCTTTCGCCCCACCAGCTGACCATTTATCACGAACCTTGAATAATTTTGGTCCTGTCCCGTCTTTGTGCGGCTGATGACAACTTGCACATTTAGCTTTAAACAATCCAGCGCCATCTACTTTAGATTTGGCTGCATCCTGGGCGTTAGTTAAAGATATTACGGTTATAAATGCAATAGCAAGAAACCCGTGACTCCATTGATAAATATTTCTAAGCATCTGATTGTAAGATATTTTCACTTATTTCTACAATTTAGTTTACTGCCTTTTAACGCAATTTAACGCAAATAGGCGATGGCAAAATTAGAAGATTGTTCCTATTTTATGACAAAATCATGACAATTTTAATTGTTTTTTTATTAATTTAAAATCATTCTAAATAAGGAACTCCTTTTTTAGCTTGCCAATTTTCGTTTTCTTGAATAAATAATTAATATCTTTGTATATTATATGAAGTTATATATGAACAATTCTTTTCTTCTTATTTGTTTTTTATCAATCCTAATGTCAAGTTCTTTTGGGTATTCGCAAACAAAAGTTTTTGCAGACAGTCGTATTATGGGGCTTGTTGGAGGAAAATCAGGAGGATCCTACATGGGGTATCGATTACATATTTCCTTTGACTCTGAAAAAACAGTGATTGAGTCTCAACGAAAAAAATTCATTTCACAATTTCCAGGTGTTGACACTTATGTTTCTTATAGAACTCCTTATTTTTATTTGGATGCAGGTGATTTTAGATCCAAAGCGGAAGCTGATGAAATTCATTCTAAATTAAGAAAGAGCTATCCATTATCTACTGTTGTTAGACAGGCAATTAATCTTCCTAGAATCGATTAAACAATTCTTGAAAATGGTATAAAACCATACGAATGGCAAAAAAAAAGAGTTCCTCAAAAATTCAACCAACAAATTCTTCTATCCCTTACGATAAATTAATTTTAAAACTTATTACCGCACACAAAAATAAAGTATTGACTCATCGTCAGATTTGTGGTATGTTACAAGTTAAAGATCCTAGCTTAAGAAAGTTAGTATTTGATAAATTAGTCCAATTATCGCGCATCGGACAAATTAAACGTGTTGGACATGCTGATTTCAGCCTTTCAACTACTGAAAATCTTTTGATTGGTAGCCTATCAATTGTGAATAGTGGAATTGGATTTGTATCAATTGCAGGCCAACCCAAGGACACGTTCATAAGTCCCAACAATTTAGGGAATGCCATGGACGGAGACGAAGTGGAAATTCGAATATTGAAATCAGGAGGTCGTAGAATTGAAGGAGAAGTTGTTTCTGTAATAAAAAGAGAACGCACACACATCGTTGGTAAAGTAAGATATAATACCAAACAACCTAGACTTATCGTAGATAACCCTAAACTAGGTGGTGACATTAATATTGATGAGGATTTTTTAAACGGTGCAAAACATGGTGATCGTGTAATTGTAAAAATAACTCATTGGCCATCCAACGGAAAATTATGGGGTGAGGTTGTTGAAATACTTTCAAATAAAAATGAGCATGATGCAGAGATGATATCTATTCTCTGTTATAATGGTATCGCTTTTCAATTCCCATCAGAAGTAATTACTGAAGCTGAAACTACTCAAACAGAAGTGAGAGAAGAGGAAGTTAAATTAAGAAGGGATTTTAAAGGAATAACCACATTTACAATTGACCCAATAGATGCAAAAGATTTTGATGATGCACTTTCGTTCCAAGTATTAAAAAATGGAAACATTGAAATTGGAATCCATATAGCCGATGTTGGTCATTATGTGAAACCAGGATCACCACTTGACAATGAAGCTAGAAAAAGAGGAAATTCGGTTTACTTAGCAGATAGGGTTGTGCCGATGCTACCAGAACAACTATCCAATATTGCCTGTTCACTGAGACCAAATGAGGACAAATACTGTTTTTCGGTGGTTTTAGAATTTGACAATAACTTCTCTATTGTTTCTGAATGGTTTGGGAAAACTAGGATTTTTTCCAATCATCGATTTACGTATGAGGAAGCACAAGAAATTATAGAAACAAAAAACGGTCATTTCGTTGAAGAAATTTTATTACTTGATAAAATCGCAAAATTCTATCGGCAAAAAAGATTAGCAAAAGGAGCGTTGAATATTGAATCGGAGGAAATACGATTTAGCATGGATAGCACTGGAAATCCGGCAGCTGTACTCGTTAAAAAATCGAAGGATGCGCACAAATTAATCGAAGAATTTATGTTACTCGCTAATAAAAAAGTAGCTGAATTCATTGGTAAACCAAGAAAAAACCACACCCCTCCCGCTTCGGTATACCGCGTTCATGATTTACCAGATCCAGCGAAAATTGAACAGCTAAAAGTATTCTTGGATAAATTCAATATTGATTTAGAGAATTTTAATCCAATACATATTTCCAAAAGCTTGAATAAACTTTTTGAAGAAATCAAAGACTCTTCAGAATTTGGATTTGTGCAGTCCCTCTCCATTCGGACTATGGCTAAAGCTGTTTATGACACTGAAAACATTGGGCATTATGGACTATCATTTGAATTCTATAGCCATTTTACTTCTCCAATCAGAAGATATGCAGATTTATTGATTCATCGGATTTTACTGGATGTATTGACAGGTAAGAGGCATCAAAATGCTCAGGAATTACAAGATATTTGTAAGCATATCTCAAAAACAGAACGCAAAGCGGCTGACGCAGAACGAGAATCATCCAAGTATTTCCAAACTGTTTTTGTTTCGGATAAAATAGGAGAAACTTTTTCAGGCACAATTACGGGAATTGCAGATCATGGTTTATTTGTGAGAATGGATGAAAACTTTTGCGAAGGAATGGTTGCAATTCAAGACATTCCTGGTGATCGATTTTACTTTGAACAAGAATCGTTTCGAATAATTGGAGCTAAGACCAAAAAGGAATACAATTTCGGAGACCGCGTAACCGTTCGAATTTGTGATGTTAAACCAAACAAACGACAAATTGAACTAGAACTCGTTTAAATTCTGAAAAATGATCTTTAAGAAAAAAAAACAAGAACCATCCGATAAAGATTTTAAATTGTTACCAGCAAATTATGTTGACTATCCCGCCAAAATTGTCTTAGCTTGGGCAAAAGCTATTGAAGGTGAAGAAAAGTTTATTGCTTGGCTAAGTGAAAATGGCTATCCTGAATTAGTGATGTCAACATACGCTATTTATCTAAAAAACGAAGCTAGAGATTGGTTGATGCAAAATGGTTACCCGCATTTGATGGCACTCATTAATGCTGCAGAAGGTAATAAAAAAGCACAATCATGGTTACTCATAAATAACCTAGAGTTATTTTTTCATATAGCAATGGCTGTGGAAGATGAGCCACATAGTTGGAAATGGATTCAACAAAATGTGGGTATTGAAATTTTCATATTAGCTAAATCCATCAAGAAAATAAAAGATAAAATCGAAGAAAACCATAATGATATTCATGTTTATGGTAAAGATTTATAAAGAATCGAAACATATTCAATTCCTTTTCGTTTTTTCTTAAAATGTTGTTAATTTATTACTTCCCTAACAACGTTTCATTTTAATTTTCGTTTAATTGATATGGGATTTATTAAACATGGTATTGGTTTATTAGCAATTCTACTTTTTTTTACTAGTAGAGCTCAACTCAATACCAGTGTTTCAATGTCTCCGCTTGGTCTTGTACAAAACGTTCTTTTGGGTCCTGGGGTTACCGTTTCAAACATTTCTTTTAATGGCAGTCCTACGGCAATTGGAGCTTTCAGCGCAACTGGAACAAATCTAGGCATTAATCAAGGAATTGTCATGACCACCGGAACTGTTCTAAATACTGGTGCAGGCCCACAAGGACCCAATAATCAAGCTGGAGCAGGAATGGATAACAATATGGGAGGCTCTGCATTACTTACCAGTTTAATTAACGGAACCCAAACTTATAATGCAGCAATCTTGGAATTCGACTTTGTGCCCTATTCAGACACCGTTCGATTCAAGTATGTTTTTGGGTCAGATGAATATCCTGAATTTGCCCCTCCAAATAGCTCTGGATTCAATGACGTTTTTGGTTTTTTCATATCAGGCCCAGGCATTGTTGGACTTCAGAACATTGCAAAATTACCCACAAATGGTAGCATTGTATCGATAAATAATGTAAATGCAATAACGAACTCATCCTTTTACAATTTTAATGGCGATGGAAACAGCCCGCCTTATAATGGAAATCCATATTATATTCAATACGATGGTTTTACCGATGTATTGGAGGCTGTATCAAGAGTACAATGTGGTGAAACATATCATTTGGTACTTGCAGTGGCAGATGTAGGTGATGGAGAATGGGATTCTGGAATTTTTCTTGAAGCGAATAGTCTTTCATCTCAAACACCTGTATCGGTTAACTACGTGATTTCAGATACTTTATTTAATTCACCAAGTATTATGGCGGAAGGCTGTGTGTCGGGTTTAGTAACCTTATCAAGACAGGATAATATTAACTCTACGCTAACAATTCCCATACAAGTTAGTGGAACAGCTTCGGCAACAATTGATTATACCGGAATCCCCTCAAGCATAACATTTTTACCAGGTGATTCAACCATTAATTTTACCATTAATACGATTACCGATTTGTTATCAGAAGGGCTAGAAAGTATCACAATTAGTTTTTTATTGACTGATCCTTGTGGAAATATTACTCCAATTAATTTATACCTAACCATTGAGGACATACAGCCGCTCAACGTACAAATCAATGACCCTTTAGTATTGTGTCCAGGTGATAATATCACATTAAATGCATCGGTAACTGGAGGTGTACCCCCCTATGCTTATCTTTGGAATAACAGTCAAACAAGCAATAGCATTTCGTTATCTCCAACCACAACTGGTACTTATTCTGTCATTGTATCAGGTCAATGTTCAAATTCTACTGCCACTGATTCTGTGGTGGTTTCAGTACCTGTTTTTCAGCCCTTACAATTAACTGTCTCGAATGACATAACAGAAATTTGTCCTTTTATATCTACCACGTTATACTCATTTGTATCAGGAGGATCTGGGACATACTTATATACATGGAATATCGGAGGCAACTCAATAAGTAATGTAGATTCGATTGTTGTAACTCCAAGTTCTAGTACTACCTATGTTGTGACCGTTAGTGACGGCTGTGGAACCACCTTAAACGATTCGATTACCTATACAATTACAAGTCCACCCCTCACAACCTCTGTGATTAACCCTGCCGCAATTTGTCCAGGTGATAGTGCATATATTTCCGTTTCTGCATTCGGAGGTTATGGAAACTATCATTATTATTGGGCACTCAATGGTGATACAACAAATGGAATTTGGGTTAGCCCTTTTGGAACTAGCACTTATTTAGTGGAGGTTTCGGATGATTGCAATACATTCAGCATCCCTACACTTGCGCAAGTAACCGTTGTTAAACCCGCAGCAAACTTTGCAATTTCTAGTTTAAATCTAATCGAAGGACTTCCTATTTCATTTCAAAATCTAACTGAAAATGGTTATGTTTATGATTGGTATTTTAGCGATGGAGGATATTCCAATTTAGTCCATCCAACCCACACATTTAGTACATCCGGCGATTATTTTATCACCCTAGTTGCCACTGATGCAAAGGGCTGTATTGACAGCATCACCAAACCAATTCATATCTTTGAAGAATTCTACATCTATATACCAAATACATTTTTCCCAGATGAAGATAGAATTAACGAGTATTTTTCAGGAAGCTTCATCGGTGTCAAAACGGTTGAAATTTCCATCTTTAACCGTTGGGGAGAAAAAATATTTGAATCTTCTGACCTTAGTTTTAAATGGGACGGAAAATACAAGGGAGAAAAGGTTCAGCAAGGGACATATTCGTGGCTATTAAAATACAAGCGTACAAACACAGAAACGGAGATAATAACGGGGCACGTTAACGTTTTACGATAAAAATTGAAGAGGATGTTGGATTATGTGATTGATGTTGGAAATTCATTTGTGAAAATTGCACCGATCGAAAAGGGTGAGATTCAGGAAATATTACGAATTCCATTGGTTGATTTGAACGAATTAAGAAACAAAATCAAGGGAAAAAAAATAATTCTTTCGACCGTTAGCAATGAAAACATACGAGCTGAAATTTACAATCATTCAACGGTTTTATTCGAATTAAATAATTCCATTTCCTTGCCTTTCAACAGTCAATATCAAACGCCAATGACTTGGGGAATGGACCGCGCTTGCAATGTATGTGGAGCCCTTGCGTTGCAGATTGATACACCTATTCTAATTGTTGACATAGGCACTTGCATCAAATTTGATTTCGTTGATCATAACAAAACCTATATCGGTGGATCAATTAGCCCTGGAATTCATTTAAGAACACAAATTCTTCATACTGGCACGGCTAAACTACCCCTCATTCATCCAACGAATAGCTATAAATTAATTGGTCAATCCACTCAGGATAGTTTATTAAATGGCGTAATGACAGGAATACAGTGCGAAATTTTGGGTATGATTGATTTATATAGGCAACAATTTGAAAAATTAACAGTTATTCTTACAGGCGGTGACTTAAAATATTTTGATTTCCCCGATAAAAGTAACATCTTTGCCGAACAAAATTTAACCATTGAAGGTCTATATCAACTATATAAGTATCATTCAGAATAAACTATTCCTTTTTAGTTTATTTGTTTTGAACATGATTTCATCACATTCTCAGGTGTTAACTACCTCTCCCCTATCTTATTATGGAATGGGACAAAAATCAATTGAAACTAATCCGATATTTCAGGCATTAGGTAATTCTTCGAATGCATTTTTAGATTCCGGTGTCATTAACCTCAATAATCCAGCTAGCTATGCCGATTTAGGTTCTGGATATACATTATTATCCACAGGTATACATGGTAATTTCTCACGGTATTCTGAAAATGGATCAACATCTTTATCGGCTTTCGGTAATTTAAATCACCTAGCTATTGGAATGCGCATTCATTCAAGGTTAGGAATTTCATTTGGATTAAAACCTTATTCATACAGAGGATATAATTTTACTGATAAAATCTATACTGGGACTGATTCAATACGATACGATTACAAAGGCATAGGAAGCACACAAATTGCCTTTTTTGGGATGAGTGTGAAACTATTAAAATTCAAATCAACTCAACTATCTATTGGAGCTAATTTTGGATTGCTTTTCGGGAATTTATCAAATGATAGACTCAGCAGATTGATTACGACTAATTCCCTCGAGGGTGGTGTTGAGAAAACACAACTTAGTCTATCTTCTGCATACTATCAAATTGGTGCATTATTTCAGCAAAAAATTTCGAAAAACTCTAAGGTAAATATTGGTTTTTCGTATGAACCGAATCAAGTATTCAAATCAAAGTACAGCGAAGGTTTGTATTATTCAAGCAATGTTTTCAATGAAAAATATTACGATACCATTTCTTATTATTCAGCAAATGGTCAAATACAGATGCCAAGTTCCATGCAGATCGGAGCAGAATACACGCTTAAATTTAAAAATCTGGTAAAAAATAACCGAAAATTAAACTCTGAACTTAAATTCATTGGTAGTCTATCAACAACGGATTATTCAACTTATTCAGAAAAATTTGACACGCTTACTATTACCACCAATTTAGCTCAAAATCAACGTATTGGATTAGGAGTTCAGTGGATACCAGAGCGCAATTATTTTGAAAATAATTCTCTCACAAAATTTTATGAACGAATCTACTACCGTGCAGGATTTTTTCAAGATAAAACAACTTATTTGAATTCGGAAAGAGAAAACAAGAACTTTGGCATAACCTTTGGAATTGGTCTACCCATATTTGCACAACAGTCACTTTCATCAGTTAATTTTGGTGTAACGCTTGGGTCAAATAGCTCGAATATTGAAAATTCTTTGAAGGAAAAATATGCATCTATAAATTTTGGTGTAATTTTGTCGCCTTCGGTTTTTGATAAATGGTTTAGAAAAAGAAAATTAGATTAACAGTATGAAATCATTAGTAATTAGCGTTATTTTATTCACTGCTTTAGGTTTAAATGCGCAAACATCAGATTGTTTAACAAATGGAGCGGGGAAAAAACCTTTGTTTGATGCTCAACGAGCAAAGAAAGCTGCCATGACAATGGATTCAATCAACAATACTTCTGCAGCGATTGGTGAATACAAGAAAGAACTTGAATTTCGATTGAAAGCAGAAAAATTATGTGCTGATTTTGATTTAAAAAACTATCGATTTGTTCAACGCGTATTGAATGATCTAATCAAAAGAGATACAGCTAATGCTAAAATTTATTACGACTCCTTGAATAATTTATTGGAGCGCATGGATACTAAAGGAATCAATGATGCTAAAAACAATATTCGCGCATCAAATTACCTTAAAGGAAGTAATGCCAACAGAGAAAAAGCAGATATTTTCTTCAAAAAAGCTATGAATGATGCAACGGTTAAATTGGATGATGAGGTAGTGAAAAATTATTACTTGAACATTTATAACATATATCTCAATGCTCCTTTGGATAAACAAGCAGAAGTAAAAGCAAGAATGATTTCTGAATATTTTGTTCTTAGCAAATTGTGCGTGGATAAAGCATTGAAAGAAGAAACTTCAACGTATTTAACTAACACGTTGAACTTAGCTATTAAATCTTGCGATGATATCTTACCTGAAATTTCTATTTATTTGAAAGCATTACCGAAGGACAAAGATCAAAAATTAGTTACGGTTAACAATCTAATCAATTTATTGGAAGATAAAGGATGTACTAGTTCTAATGAATACGTAATTCTAATCGATACATTATTGAAGATTGATCGCTCATACAAATCAATCCTTGCTAAAGCGAAATTGCTTACAATGAAAGGAAATACTACTGAATCTATGAATTTATTCAAAGAAGCACGAGGTATGGCTAAAAATGAAACCGAGAAAAAAGAAATAGAAGCAGAAATCACACGAGTTCAAGAGAAAATTGCAGCTCAAGAGTATAACCGCGTTTTATCTATGTTTAATGGTGGAAATTACAAATCAGCCTATAATGCAGCGATGGGATTATCGGGTAAATATCGTGCTGATGGATTAAAAATTGCCGGGCAATGTGTTGGACAATTAGCAAACAGCTGTGGTTCTACAACCTTTGAAAGAAAGTGTAATTTTTATCATGCTGTAAATTTACTTCAACAAGCACAAAATGCAGGGGCCAATGTGGGTGGTTTAATCGGGTCTTATCGTTCTCAATTACCTACTGCTGATGAGAAATTTGATGCTGGTAACCCAAGTTCGCAATCGTTAAGTTGTTGGGGTGTTACGGTATCCGTTAAATAAAATTTCGATACCCTTTTTATTAATTGGCGCTTGTCTTTCGTCTTGTGTTAATGACTTGGATGAAATAGAGAAAGTCACCTATAATGAGAAAACACCGAACGAAGTAATTCAAGATTTAGATGTGATCTATTTAGATTCTGGGAAAGCTAAAATTGAGGTGATTTCAAAAATAACCGAAATAGAGCGTAAACAAGAATCAATTACAAAACTTAAAGACAAGGTTCAGGTTAACTTTTATTCCAGCAAAGGAGAGATTGTATCTGTATTAACTGCTCTGTATGGTGAGATTAATTTCACTAAAGGCGAAATGTTTGTTCAAGACTCTGTGAAACTTTACAATATCAAGAAGAAGCAATCGTTGGAAACAGAACGGTTAGACTGGAGGGAAAAGGATAGCCTTATTTATACTACATCTAAGGTTACAATTAAAACACCTGAAGCCATTTTATATGGAACCGGAATTAAGACAAAACAAGACTTTACCTATTATCAATTCCTCAAACCAAAAGGAAAAATTGATTTAAAAAAGTCCAAGATAAAACTGGATGAATAATTCCGAATTGAAGAAATTCTATATGAATATTTAGATTCCTTGTTGAAAAAAATGGAATTAAAATTTAATAAAAAATGCTTCAATAAATTGAATTAAAGCTAATTCACTATATCGTTTAGATTACAAAAACTATAGTTTAGAAAATAAAAAAGGACCATGTAGGTCCTTTTTTTATTTGATTTATAATCCTATTAATATTTCAAATGTACAAATCCATGAAGTTGAATATCTTCTCCTCCTTGAAGGGTTGCATTTATTTTATAGAAATACACGCCTTCCTCCACTAAAGTACCGCCTTGCGTTTTACCATCCCATCCACCAGCCGGATCAGTATATTCATAAATTTTGTTCCCCCATCTATTCAATATTACACAGTCGAATGCTTCCAATCCACTGTAATTTACAAAGAAGGTGTTGTTTCCTGCCAGCGAAGATAAAACAACAATATTTGGAGCGGTAATATCACACACTTTATTACCAATTGTTGCTGTATCTGAAACTGTATAACATACATTCGAAATTGAAGCTACATAATTCCCCGGCTCATTAACTATCCGAATTGAATCAGTCGATCCATTATCCCACATAAAGAAAAACAAGGGATCATAACCCGCTTGTAATGGTCCTGAATTGACAGTTAACGGATTCAATTCAAAATTGGCTCCTTGACAAATAGTTGTATCCAATAATTGAATGTAAATGTGTGGCGGGAATTCTATTCGACCTGTATCTGAGTAGTTACATTGATTATCAGTAAAAACAACTTCATAAATTCCTGGAGTCGAGGTGACGACTATAGGATTATTACTTGTACTATTTGAAAAATTAATTGCCGTATCTATAGCTGACCAAACCCCACCATTAAAGGCTGTTGTACCTGATACTTGGAAAAAATCATTACAAGCTATCGTGTCCTCAAAAATATTCGCTAAAGGCAATACAACAAATGCAACCGTAGTGTCATATTGACAACCAAAATTATCAATTACGTTAAAGGTATATCCATAAGTTCCTACTTGATTTGGTTGAACAACTAGTACAGTATCATTTTGTCCAGAAATTATCGTTGGATCATTAGTCCACCAACTTGTATCCGCTTCCGTTTGGTAACTTCCTAAGCCAGGAAAGAAAGAGGCATCGAAAAACAATCCCCATTCAAAAATATATCCATCATCAATTCCTAAATTATCTTGAACGTGAATCGTCCAAACTCCATTAATCGGACATCCAGCAAACGATGAAAAAGCAGTTTCAGGTTGATACGTATCACTTGGGTCAATCGAATTTCCTGCTGAAAGGGGTGGTTGAGAGGCAACGGTAACTGTGTTTGTTAAATTTGCTGTCATAGATCCAGTAATGGTATTAAACACTGAACTAAAGCAATATTCCCATCCTTCACCTGGGCCACCACCTCCTGAATCATCAATAGGATGACCTAGAAATGTTCCGCCACCGCTATTCCCTCCAGGTATAAATCCCGGACTATATGAATTTACTAAAGGAACCGTTTGACCAGATGGACATTCTAACCAAATCTCTAAATCACCCAAATAGGAGTGTTCCATGGTAATACAAACCTGATTCAAATCTTGATCATTTGTAATAGTCGCATTTTCAGGGAAACCTGAAATATTAATTGGAGCTGTATATTGTTGACCAGAACCATCAGGTAAATAAGTTAATCCTGCATAATTTCCACCTAATTCAAAAGTTCCAGGTGGTATAGTAACACCCACTGTATCTTGTGTTGTTACCCCTCCTATCAACTCTGTATTAAGCCCCAAACAAACAGAATCTTCTAAAGGCCCTGTTCCAGCAAAACTTGGCAATAAAGAAACGCGAACTTTACATCTAACACGTTCACTCAAAGGAAATTGATCCGTTATTTTAACATCCACCAAATATCCTGAACGAGCTGGAGGGGTGAACCAAATTGAATCATTTTGGGGATACGTTCCTCCGTCAGTGATTTCCCAGTCAAAGTCCACATTGGTATTCACATTTTGAGAATATCCATATCCTGTTGTTTCGATTGAATTTGGAAAAAGTGGTTTTGCAATAAATAAAATACTATCACCAAAACATACATCAACATATCCTGTATCCAATGGGTTCAGTGCGTTTGGCCCAGTTCCGTTGATGTAGGCTTCAATATGTCCTTCAAAAGGTTGATACTGATTACCACATTGCACATTGGCAAGCCATCCTGTTCCTTCAGTTACACCATTAGATATAAAAACTACAGTTAAACAACCCGAAGGATTATTCCAAGAAGCTTGGTATGCAAAACCCGTTGGATCGGTCACTGAATTATGAATTCCTAGTAAAGGAGAACTTGTGGATGGACCATCATAAACATAAATAAAATCTGAACCATCAACATTAAACTCAAACCCGGCATTGATGGCAAAAGTTAAAGTTACTTTTGTTCCAAGAGTTAAATCAGGACAAAATACAGTGGTGTCATTAAAATTGGGAGGATAATTTCCGGTACCTCCTGGATCCTGAAAGTTTGTTCCTGTTATACCAAAAGTGTTACAGTCAATTGGATTACTTTGTAAAAATCCAACGTCGCCCATAATAACTGTTTGACTAAAATAACTAGTAGCTAAAAACGCAAAAACGAATGTAAAAATATGTTTCATCTTAATTTTTATTCTTGTTCAATAATTCATTCTTCAACACAAACAAAGACTTCACAACCATCAACTGATTGGATTCTTTCATTTCAAAATACTGATTTTCATTGGTGATTTTCAGCCCTAACTCAGTGAATTTGGTTAGCGATTTTGGGTTGTTAATTGTTGGGAAATCCACTTGCTTTTCCTTTGGTTTAGCTATAAAATAAATAGCATTTTCTATTCCATATTCCAAGGCATTTAATGTTTGAGCATCAAACGATTGAATCTCTGATTTTGAATAACTTTTAAGTAACTCAGAATTATATTTTTGGGAAAAGGATATGGACGAAAAAACCGTCAGGAAGGCAACAAAAAAGAAAGCTTTTTTCATAGAATTTTTATTAATCTTGATTTATGGACTACTAAGATAGTTGAAAAGTTGCATTAATTGTTTAAAGTTTTCAAATCTTTGCTATAATAATTAAAGTTAGTTTTGCAATCGTATTAAAAGAAAAAGCTATGCAAAACGAAGAATTGGTAAGAACTGCAACTCAGATTAGAAGGGATATATTACGAATGGTTTCCGCTGTTAACTCAGGTCATCCTGGCGGATCATTGGGTTGTGCTGATTTTCTAACATACCTTTATTTTGAAGAGATGAATTTCAACGCCGACCATTTTGACATGAATGGCGAAAATGAAGATTTATTTTTCCTCTCAAACGGTCATATTTCTCCGGTTTGGTATAGTGTTTTAGCTCGAAGTGGTTATTTTCCAATAAGTGAATTATCAACATTTAGAAAACTTTCTACCCGACTTCAAGGCCATCCTTCTACTGATAAAAAAGTTCCTGGCGTTCGAATGGCTTCTGGATCCTTAGGTCAAGGATTGTCTGTTGCGATTGGTGCAGCATTAACAAAAAAACTGAATAACGATAGCAGCACTGTATTTTGTTTGCATGGTGATGGTGAACTGCAGGAAGGTCAGATTTGGGAAGCAGCCATGTATGCAGCGGCTAATAAAGTAGATAATGTAATTGCGACTATCGATTTTAATGGTAGACAAATTGATGGAGATGTTGAACAAGTATTATCACTGGGTGATTTGAAAGGAAAATGGCAAGCTTTTGGATGGGATGTATTGGAAATGAATGGGCATGATTTTGATTCGATACGAAATACCATGCAACATGCAAAAGCACTAACTGGAAAAGGTAAACCAATTGTAATAATCATGAAAACTGAAATGGGACAAGGAGTTGATTATATGATGGGGTCGCACAAATGGCATGGAGTAGCACCAAACCCTGAACAACTTGAAAATGCGCTGAATCAACTTCCAGAAACTCTCGGAGATTACTAACTAAATGAAATTTATTCCTTTTATATTTTTCTTTCTTTTGTATTGCCCTAATCTAACGGGCCAAAGTCTTACGCGAATTTTATTTATCCTTGATGCTTCTAACAGTATGAATGCAGATTGGGGATCAAAAACGAGAATTGATTTAGCAAAAGAACATTTAAATAAATCGGTTGAAAATTTAAGAGGAATTCCAAATCTCGAAATTGCATTGCGTGTATACGGTCATCAATCGCCCATAACAGCGACATTTCAAGATTGTAACGACACCAAGTTAGAAGTTAATTTCGGTAAAAATAACATTGATCAAATAAAGAGACGCGTTACAAGTATTGAAGCTAAAGGAACAACCCCAATTGCACGGTCACTTGAAGCCGCTGCCGGTGATTTTCCTGATACGCTTGCGCGAAATTTTATTATTTTAATTACCGATGGATTAGAAGCTTGCGATAATGATCCTTGCGTAATTGCGAAAAAATTAAAGGACAAAGGAGTGAAAGTAACACCATTTGTTATTGGACTTGGAATGGATTTATCCTACCTAGAAAAATTTAAGTGCATTGGCTCCTATTTTGATGCTGAAACAAGCGAAGCGTTTAGTTCAACATTGAAAACAGTAATTAATAAAACGCTATTGAATACAACAGTTCAAATCAACTTAAATGATATTTCAAAGAAACCTACTGAAACCGACGTAACGGTATTTTTATATGAATCAGGTACTAAAAATTTAAAATATTCTTTTGTACACACCTTAAATCGATACGGTAATCCAGACACTTTAGTAATTAGCTCGGATTGGAAATATGACATCGTTGTTAATACGATTCCTACGGTTGAACTAAAAGATATTTCAATACAAAAACATGTTCACAATACAATAATCGTTGACTGTCCTCAAGGATTCATAAAAACAAGTTGCAGCAATTGTATTGATAAAACCAAGCAAATTCCAATTCGTGTAATTGCCAATGATTCCAAATCAACGTTAAATGTTCAATACTTAAATTCAACCGTAAAATACCTTGTTGGCACTTATGACATTGAGGTTCTTACGTTACCGCGATCAACTTTTAAAGTGAAATTAAATCAAAGCAAAACAGAAACCATTGACATTATTGCACCCGGAACGCTTGATTATCAATTCACAGCAGATTATATAGCGCAAGTATTTGTAATTAAGCCAGATAATACGTTAGAATGGATTTGCAACATAGAAGACAAATCTAGAAAAGGGCAATGGAATCTTCAACCCGGTAACTACAAATTGGTTTATCGCTTGAAAAATCAAAAATCAACGAATTACACGGGTGAAAAAATAATTAAAATCGACTCAAACAGAATAACAACCTTTAAATTATAAGACGATGATTGAATTTGAAATATTTGGAAACAAAGACACTAGATCCGGATTTGGAGAAGGTTTGGCTGAATTAGGTAAAACTCACCCTGATGTGGTGGCTCTTTGTGCTGATTTAACCGGATCATTAAAAATGGATGCTTTTCAGAAAGAAAACCCCGATCGTTTTTTCCAAGTAGGTATTGCAGAAGCAAATATGATTGGTTTGGCAGCTGGTATGACTATTGGTGGGAAAATTCCATTTACCGGAACCTTTGCAAACTTCTCAACAGGGAGGGTGTATGATCAAATTCGTCAATCCATTGCCTATTCTCAAAAGAATGTGAAAATATGTGCTTCGCATGCTGGATTAACCTTGGGTGAGGATGGAGCTACCCATCAAATTTTAGAGGATATCGGAATGATGCGTATGTTACCAAACATGACCGTGATTGTTCCTGCTGATTTTAACCAAACAAAACAAGCGACTATTGCAATTGCAGATCATCAAGGACCTGTATATTTAAGATTTGGCAGACCTGTAATGCCTATTTTCGTGAGACCTGATGCTACATTCACAATCGGCAAAGCAGATGTTCTTACAGAAGGAACAGACGTAACCATCATTGCCTGTGGACATTTAGTTTGGAAATCGATCGAAACACTAAAAACGCTTACAGAAAAAGGAATTTCAGTGGAGCTAATTAATATGCATACCATAAAACCATTGGATGAAGAAGCAATTTTGAAATCAGTTTCCAAAACAAAATGTGTTGTAACTGCTGAAGAACACATGATGAATGGTGGTTTAGGTGAGGCTGTTGCACAGGTGCTAGCTAGAAAATTGCCTGCGCCTCAAGAATTTGTTGCTGTAAATGATTCATTTGGAGAAAGTGGAACACCGATGGAATTAATGACTAAATATGGTATAGATACAGCGAATATTATTGAGGCAGTGGAAAAAGTAATCGCTCGAAAAGGATAAAAATGAATTCGAAGGAAATTTTTCTTTCACACCAAGGGCAAACAAGTCCTTTTCCTTTTTTAATTGAAGTGGAGCGTGCTGACGGTGTTTTTATTTACGATAAACAAGGTAAAAAATACACGGATTTAATTGCTGGAGTTGCTGTTAATAATATTGGTCATTGTCATCCTAAAGTCAAAGAAGCGATTAAAAATCAGGTAGACAAGCACCTCCATGTAATGGTTTATGGTGAATTTGTTCAAGATGCACAAGTAAAATTTGCTCAAAAACTTACAGCCATTCTTCCTGAATCGTTGAATAGTGTTTATGCTGTAAATTCAGGGACAGAAGCAAACGAAGCGGCAATTAAATTAGCTAAAAGAGTAACCGGTCGCATGGAAATTGTTTCGTTTCGAGGCTCTTATCATGGAAGCACGAATGGATCTTTAAGCATTTCAGGTAATGAGATTAAGAAAAAACCTTTTCGACCCTTACTTCCTGAAGTACGTTTTATTCACCTAAATAATCTGGAAGAATTAGATCGAATAAGCGAAAAAACAGCTGGGGTTATTATTGAAACTATTCAAGGCGATGCAGGTGTTAGAATACCCAATGCTGCATATCTTCAAGCTCTCCGAAATCGTTGTAATGAAGTAGGGGCATTATTAATTTTTGATGAGATCCAATGTGGGATGGGGCGCACAGGAAAATTGTTTGCCTTTGAACATTTTTCTGTAGTACCCGATGTTTTAACCCTTGGAAAAGCATTGGGTGGTGGCATGCCAATTGGAGCATTAGTTTCATCGCAAGAATTTTTGAATCAATTTACAAGTCAACCGATGTTAGGTCATATCACCACATTTGGTGGACATCCAGTTGTTTGTGCAGCAGCGGCAGCAACATTGGATGTATTGACAAGTGAAATTAATTGGGAGAACCTTGAACGAATTGGGAAATTAATTGAAGAAGAATTAAGTAAATTGCCTCAAATCAAAGAAATTAGACGCATTGGTTTCATGTTCGCTTTCGACATGGAATCTGCAGACCAGGTAGCTAAAGTAGTAGAAGAATGTCTAAAGAAAGGGGTTTTAACCTTTTGGTTTCTCTCCCATCCATATAGTTTTAGGCTATCTCCTCCCCTAACGATATCAAAGGATGAGGCCATACACGCTATTGAAGTCATCAAATCTGTGATTCTTTCTATAGAGTAAAATATACACTTGTCATTTAGAGCTTATTCACATTACAGATGTTGGTAACTCTTCCAAAATGATGAAAGAGACACCGATTGTTTATTAATTTTGTTTTTGATTCCCTAAATTGTGGAGATCTAAGTAAAAAGAATGAAAGGATTATTAGATAAATTTGAAAATAAACGACCTGAAATTGTTTTTGAGTGGAAAGACGCAGAAACAGAAGCAGAAGGTTGGGTTGTAATCAACTCATTGAGAGGTGGTGCAGCTGGCGGCGGAACACGAATGCGTGTAGGATTGGACAAAAGAGAAGTTGAGTCCTTGGCAAAAACAATGGAAGTAAAATTCACGGTTGCTGGTCCGCCAATTGGAGGAGCTAAGTCAGGCATTAATTTCGACCCCAAAGACCCCAGAAAAGAGGGCGTTTTGAGAAGATGGTATGCAGCTGTTTCACCCTTATTAAAACACTATTACGGAACGGGAGGAGACTTGAATGTTGACGAAATACATGAAGTTATTCCAATAACTGAGGATTGCGGTGTTTGGCATCCGCAGGAGGGTGTTTTTAACGGCCATTTTCAACCAAAAGAATCACAAAAAATTAATCGCATTGGTCAATTGCGTCAAGGTGTTTTGAAGGTGTTGGAAGATACGAATTTCTCACCTTCCCTTGAAAGAAAGCTTGTCGTGGCTGATATGATTACCGGATATGGTGTCGCTGAGTCAATTCGTCATTATTATAACATCTGGGGAGGCGATTTAACAGGTAAAAAAGTGTTGGTTCAAGGGTGGGGTAACGTTGGTTCTGCTGCTGCATACTATTTAGCTCAACAAGGAGCAAAAATAGTGGGTATAATCGATCGTGTTGGTGGATTAATCAACGAAAACGGATTTAGTTTTGAGCAGATTAAACACTTATACTTATCCAAGAATGGTAATGAGTTAAATCATCCAGAAATGATTCCTTATGATGAGGTCAATTCCAAAATTTGGGATTTACAGGCCGATGTTTTTATACCTTGTGCGGGATCAAGAATGATTACTGAAAATCAACTAGACAGAATGATTCAGGCTGGTATCAATGTTATTTCATGTGGAGCAAACGTTCCTTTCGCAGATCCACAAATATTTTTTGGTCCTATAACTGAAAAAGCCGACGCCAACCTTTCCTTAATTCCTGATTTCATCGCCAATTGCGGTATGGCTCGGGTTTTTGCCTATTTAATGAGCAACGATTTAGCAAAGTTGACAGACGAAGGCATTTTTCAAGATGCAAGCGATACGATAAAAGTAGCGCTGAAAAAAACGTATAATATAAACAAAAATAAAACAGGGCTTGCCAGAACAGCCTTTGAACAAGCGCTGGAACAATTAGTTAATTAATTAAACAAATAAACATGGAAATCTACATTTTTATCATTTTCGTTTTAGGCTATGTGGCCATTACTATGGAGCATTCGCTCAAAATAGACAAATTGATACCTGCTTTATTGATGATGGTAGCTTGTTGGACATTGATCGCTTTTGGCGCAGATAGTTTGGCCAATTGGATTGATCCATCAACAGGAGTAACAGGTGGAGTTGTACCTTCAATGACTGGTGATCACGAAACACGTTTGCATTTAGTGAATGAAGCATTATTGCATCATTTTGGCAAGACCGCTGAAATCTTGATTTTCTTGATGGGAGCTATGGCCATAGTTGAAATGATTGATTATTTCGAAGGTTTTTCATCTATCAAAGGAATGATTAAAACACGCAGTAAAGTAATGCTACTTTGGATTGTTTCATTTTTAGCTTTCTTTTTATCTTCCATTATTGATAACCTTACGGCAACTATCGTACTAATCACTATTTTACGTAAAATAGTATCTGACCAAGAAGACCGTATGTGGTATGCTGGTTTTATTATTATTGCAGCCAATGCAGGAGGCGCATGGACTCCAATTGGTGACGTTACTACAACGATGTTGTGGATGGCTGGTAAGGTAACAACTGGTAATTTGATTATTAAATTAGGTTTACCGTCTTTAGTTTGTATTTTATTACCACTAATTGTTGGTTCATTTTTACCGGCATTCAAAGGTGATGTTGCTGTTATGGAAGATGAAAAAGTAAATCCGAATTCAAAATTGATGTTGTTCTTAGGTCTAGGACTTGTCGTATTTGTTCCTGTTTTTAAAACCGTGACTCATTTACCTCCTTACCTTGGAATGATGCTTTCATTGGCACTATTCGCAATAATTGCTGAGTTTTTGAGTAACCGTTCATTTACAATGGATCCAAGTTCAAGACCTGAAGAATCAAACGGACATTCAGGCCCAACGATGCGCGCCTTAGGGAAAATTGAAATGCCCTCAGTATTATTTTTCTTAGGAATATTAATGACTGTAGCTGCCATGGAATCTACTGGATTAATTTTCAATTTTGGACAAGATGTTAAAAACGCAGGTATTTCAGAAAATATCTTCGTAACTATGTTGGGATTAGCGTCAGCCATTATTGATAATGTACCGTTAGTTGCTGCAAGCATTGGAATGTTCCAAGATGCGGCTGATTCTCAAGTTTGGCATTTTATCGCATTTGCTGCTGGAACAGGTGGTTCTATTTTAATCATTGGATCAGCGGCTGGTGTTGTGGCAATGGGTATGGAAAAAATTACTTTCTTCTGGTATATGAAAAAAATCAGCTTATTGGCAGCGCTTGGATATTTTGGAGGTATTGGTGTCTTTTTATTGTTTTCGTAACTAATTTAATAATTTAAGTTTCCCTTATATGAATCTAATATTTTTGCTTCAAGTTTCTAATCAGCCGAAATCGACTGTTACAAAAGTTCCATTGTGGGATATTATCGATGCTTCCAACGCTGGAATCGGTTGGATTATTAACCTTATCTTGGTTATTATGCTAGGATATACCATTTTTGTTTTTGTTGAACGATTCCTTGCACTGAGAAAAGCAACAAAAGAAGAATCTGGTTTATTAAATGGTGTAAAGTCTAATTTATCCAACGGAAATATTGAGGGAGCAAAGCAATTGTGTTTAGCTTCTGAAAGTCCAATTGCGAAAATGCTTTTGAAAGGTATTTCACGTATCGGTAATGCTAAAAATGAGAGTATTGCTGCAACTATTGAAAATACGGGTAAATTCGAAATTCTTCGCTTGGAACAACGTCTCAATTTCCTAGCAACAGCATCTGGTGCTGCACCAATGATTGGATTCCTTGGAACTGTAATCGGTATGGTTGTTGTATTCATTGACTTACAGAATGCTCAAGCCCTTGAATTGAAAATCATTGCTCCAGGTATCATGACTGCCATGATAACTACTGTTGGGGGATTGATTGTGGGGATTATCGCATTTATGGGGTATAACTACTTGGTTGGTCAAATTGGAAAAGTGGTTTACCAAATGGAAAATGCAGCACTAGAATTTATGGATTTATTGAACCAATCAGGAAAATAAAAGTAAAATGAATTTTAACACACGTAATAAAATCAAAGTAGAGGGCGGAATGGCTTCTATGACCGATTTGGTATTCTTGTTGTTGATTTTCTTTATTATCATGAGTTTAATGGCAAACAATCAAACACCGATTGATTTACCTAAACCAGATGAAAGTCTCAAGCCGGTTAAAGATCCGGTGGAAGCAACCGTTGTGATAACAGAAAACAACCAATATGTGGTCATGCCCGGTGGAGATATGGCAAAACCAATGGAATTTGACCAAATAAAACAATTAGCCGCAGGAGCTGTTCAGAAAACAGGTAAACCAAAGCTAAGAATTGCAGGACACAAGAAAGCTAGCTATGAAGCAGTATTTAGAGTACTAGCCTTAGCACAAGCAAATCAATGGGATCCAGTTTTAGCATACGATAAATAAAGAATATGATTAGCGCAATACAAGTCAAAACAGAAACGCCAGAAGTAGCAGATCCAAAGGATGTGCGCGCGGGAATATTTGCAGCAATTATTGCCGTATTAATTTTAATGATCGTTTTATTTCTCTATACTTTTGAAATGCTTGATCCTCCACCCGCAGATGTAGTTGTTAAAACAGAAACTACATTAGAGGAAATTGAATTAAAAGAACTTGTTGTTGAACCAGGAGGTGGTGGAGCAACATCTCCCACAGACGCATCGCCTTCTCCAATTGATGCAAAACAGGCTTTGACAGGACAAAGTTCTACTAGCACCACTCAAACAGGTAAACCAAATGGTAAAGGGGAAGGAGATAATCCTTTTGGAAAAGATGGATTCGGGGGCAGAAATACGGGGATCTTTGGACCAGCTACTGGGCCTGACGATAATAATGATGGTGATGGTACAACTTGTTCAAGTACACCAACAAATTTAAATTCAATCATCAATCAATTAAAGAACAGTGTAGTTGTTACAAAGCCAACCAGTGCAACGGTAACTATAAAAATTAAGGCAGATGGTTCGGTTTCTTCGGTTAGCGTTTCTGGATTAGGAGGAGCAGAAGCAAGTGTTGAACGAAAAATTAAAGAGGTAATTTCAAAAACAACTTGTACACCTTGCAACGGAAAAAATAAAAATTCAAGAACTTATACTTTTCCAAAAATTGTTTTGAAACAAGATTAAAGTGTTCAATTCCTACAATGACGCTGTTTACTGGCTTTTTAAGCAATTCCCTTCCTACCAGCAAATAGGAGAAAAAGCGTATAAACCGGATTTAACCAACACGATTCAATTATTAGAATTAGTTGGAAATCCGCACAAAAAATTAAAATTCATTCATGTTGCAGGAACAAATGGCAAAGGAACTACCTCTTCGTTAATCGCTTCTGTAATTACGGAAAACAAGTATAAAACAGGTTTATTTACTTCCCCACACATACTTGACTTTCGCGAAAGAATCAGAATAAATGGCGAAATGATTTCTGAGAAATCCGTAGTTGAATTTTGTACGTCCATTCAGTCCATTCAGGATTTTGAACCATCTTTTTTCGAAATCTCATTTGTAATGGCCTTGGCTCATTTTGCGAACAACCAATGTGATTATTGCATTATAGAAGTTGGTATGGGAGGAAGGTTGGATGCTACCAATTGCATTTCACCTTTAGTATCTGTTATCACCACCATCGGCTTAGATCATACACAATTTCTAGGAACAACCCTCGAGGCAATTGCAGGCGAAAAAGCAGGAATAATCAAACACAATGTGCCTGTAATCATTGGAGAAAAAAGAAAAGAGACGGAATTCGTTTTTCAGAAAAAGGCTAATCAAGTAGGTGCACCCATTTACTTTAGTCATGATTTCACTTTTCCATCTTGGTTAAAAAATTTACCTTTCCCGTTTAATGATGGATTTCAATTAGATAATGTAAAAACCGCATATACCTCATTAGAAGAATTAGCAAAAAATGAAAAAATAATTCTCGATGAGTCTATCATCACAAGAGCTATTGAGAACCTTTTTCATCATACTGGATATCAAAAACGTTTGGAAATTGTTTCAAGAAAGCCAAGAATCATTTTAGATGTTTCACATAATGCGGAAGGGATTCAAGCAACACTAAACCTTGTCAAGGGTAGTACAGAAAAAAATCTTCATATCATATACGGTTCTAGTGCTGATAAAAACCACAAAGAAATAATACCACTTTTTGCCAAAGAAAAAGCACTATATCTCACACCATTCTCTTCGGAACGAAGCCTTCAACTTGCTGATCTTCTAGGAATAAAAAATACATATTTCGATTCCAATATATTTGTATGCTCGGATGTAAATAAAGCAATTGTACAAAGTCTTAACCATTTAGAATCCTTAGACACATTGCTCATTTTCGGTAGTTTTTTCCTAATCCAAGACATTCAATTCGATTTTTCCAACGTTGAAATTACCACTATTTAATCTGCTATGTTCAGTACCTATAAATACTATATTTTACTACACCTTATCATTTTTATGTGGGGCTTTACGGGAATTTTAGGTAAGCTTATTGAACTTGACGCATTCATCATTGTATGGCATCGGGTACTGATTGCATTTGTTGCCTTAGGGTTGTACTTACTTACTAGAAAAAAATCTTTACGTATTTCAAATTGGCAAAGTGGATTAAAATTAATTGGTGTCGGAATAATTGTAACTATGCACTGGTTAACTTTTTATAAATCCATTCAACTTTCCACTGCTTCTTTAGGGATTCTGTGTCTTTCAACGACCACTTTGCATGTAACATGGCTTGAACCGCTGGTTATGAAACGTCCTTTTCAACTGAGTGAATTTCTACTTGGGTTAATTGTAATCTTTGGGATATACTTTGTTTCATCTGATTTTCAGCCACATGAATATGTAGCGTTGGGATATGGTCTACTCTCAGCTATGTGTGCGGCATTATTTTCTGTTTTTAATGCCAAATTAGCGCAAGAAATCCCCACACCAACCATCACGTTATATGAAATGGGAACAGGACTGATTTTTCTAACCATAGTATTGATACTTCAGCAGCGATTCACTACGGATATTTTCATTATGACTACGAGTGATTTTCTATGGTTATTGTTTTTAGGAATCCTATGTACCTCATTTGCGTTTTTAGTTACTATAGAAATAGTCAAAGTCCTAGGAACATTTACCGTTTCTTTAAGTATAAATCTAGAACCAATTTATACTATTTTATTAGCTATTTTTATTCTACAGGAACATACTTTACTGAATAATAGATTCTATATTGGAGCAACTTTAATTATTCTTGTTGTCATCGCAAATGGGTGGATGAAAAATTATCAAAGACGTTCAAAATTGAAAAACTTATCCTAATTTTACGATATGAAAATTACTGATGAAATTGTTGATCATATTGCTCACTTAGCGCGACTAGAATTTATAGGCGAGGATAAAGAGGAAATCAAACAAGACATGGATAAAATCATTCGGTTTATGGACAAATTGAACTCAATAAACACGGATGGTGTGGAGCCACTTATTTTCATGTCTGACGCAGTGAATGTATTAAGAGAAGATGTTGCAGAAATAACAATATCGAAAGAAGAAGCATTGAAAAATGCACCGAAAAGAGATTCCGATTATTTTCGAATTCCAAAGGTGTTGACAAAATAAAAGCCTTACAACAACTAAGGTGTAAATTTTAATTTATAGAATATGGATATCATGCCCGCCTTAGAGCTCCCGTTTTTTGTCAATATTTTAATATTATTAGTTGTAGCTCGGGTTTTTGGTGAAATCATGGAACGTTTCAATCAACCGGCAATGATTGGTGAAATTCTAGCTGGTGTTGTATTAGGTCCAACCTTACTTAATTTCATTCATCGTACAGAGGACATCAAGGTAATTTCTGAATTGGGTGTTTTTCTACTTGTCATTTTAGCTGGATTAGAAATTAACCTTGATGATGTGCTAAAATCATTGCGAGGAAAAAACATCATAATTTCTTTATCCGCCTTTTTTTTACCGATAATCAGTGGCTTTGCTGTTGGGAAATTATTTAACCAAGATGTAATGACAACGGTATTTATCGGGTTGTGTGTGGCTATTACGGCTTTACCTGTAAGTATTCGGATTTTAATGGATTTAGGAAAGTTAAATTCTCCATTGGGGCAGAAAATAGTCTCTGTAGCCATCTTTGATGACGTAATGGCTTTAACGATTTTAGGGATATTATTAGATCTAAAAGATGTAGAAAAAACATTTTATTCTATTACCACAACCACCATATTTACTCTATTAAAACTTGCATTTTTTCTGATCATAGTAATTATTAGTTATCGCTTGATCAAGCGATTTACCAAGGAGGAAAACTTTATTGAACAACAATTAAATAAAGTATTAGGTTTCTTGAAGGGAAAAGAATCTTTATTTGCCATTTTATTTGTTTTCATTTTAATTTTTGCTTCTCTTACTGAAGCAGTAGGATTACACTTCATCATTGGATCTTTCGTTGCAGCAATGCTTATTAATAAAGATTTAATTGGCGAAAAACACTTAAATACCGTGCACAATACAACGAACAGCATGGCGATGGGATTTTTAGCACCTATTTTCTTTGCGGGTATTGGGTTAGAATTTAAGTTTGAAGCGATTTCTAATTATGGATTACTCATTGCTATTGTATTTGTTTCTTTTGCGTCAAAAATAGCTGGTGGGTTTATTGGCGGAAAGGCTGCAGGATTAAAAACCAGGGAATCAATTGTTTTAGGAATCGGATTAAACGCTCGGGGAATTATGGAACTTGTGATCGCTAATATTGCGTATCAAGCAAAACTGATTAATTCCGAAATCTTCTCCATGCTTGTTATAATGGGTCTATTAACCACATTAACAACCCCTTTCCTTTTGAAACGGATTTTTCAATCCATAGATGCTAGAAATAAATAGCTGTTTTATCTATTTTGTAATAGTTTGATATTCAAAGTATTTAATGTTGATTTCATTATTTCAACCTAATCAGGTTTTATCTATTAATTATTTTTAGGCCTTTTTTACCCAATCACCCCCATTTTTACGTAAACCTACTTAGACACTTTCGTACTCCTACGTAATTACGTATTCGTAGCAGCGTGTATTTTGATTTCGTTTCGGCTCTTTTTCTTTCATACCCTTGCGTTTAGCCGCAGATTTGTCTCATAAACAAACGCAGATATTATGAAAACAACATCTACCTTCAAAAATTTAGCTCTAGGACTTTCCTTCGCTTTCACAGCTGTCCTTGCTCAAGCTCAAACGGGAAAAGTTTGGGTTACTATCAACCAAGCTCAAAACATCCCTACTCTTGCAAACGGAGTTTTGTCTTCAGCTAATCCTTCTTTCAACCAAGCTATTCAATCCTTGAATATCACTTCTGTTGAAAAAGCGATGCCGGCTGCTCGTTCTGCTAAATTGCAAAACGTTTTTGAAGTAACTTGTAACTGTAATGAAGTAGATCTTTATTCTTCCCTTGTGAATAATGTAAATGCAGTTTCTGCTGTTGAATATGCTCCGGCTTATCAAACACTTGATACTCCCAACGATTACAACACTGCTTTCGCTTCTGATTATGCACTTGACTTAATCAATGCGCAAGGTGCTTGGAATTTAACTCATGGTAATCCTAACTTCATCATTGCTATCTCTGATCAAAACTTCTATGATTCTCATGAAGAACTTGCGGGGAAAGTAACTTATTATGATGCTACAAACACCGCTACTCGTACTCATGGTACTGCTGTTGCCATTCTTGCTGCTGGTAACACAAACAACGGTATTGGGAAAAGTGCTATTGGGTATGACAGTAAATTAGCATTATACAGAATGAACTACAACGATATGTTAGTAGCTTCTTATGCCGGTGCTAAAGTAATCAACCTTAGCTGGACTTCTGGTTGTACTTTCAACCAATACGCGCAAGATGCTATCAATGAAGCTTTCAACAACGGGTCGTTCCTTATTGCTTCTGCGGGCAATGGTACTACTTGTGGTGGTGCTGATAACTTAGTCTATCCTGCTGCTTATGCTAATGTGTTTTCTGTTACTAGTGTTGGACCTTCAAACAACCACGAACGTATCATCGGTAATTCTGCTACTACGCACCAACACAACAATACGGTTGACTTAAGTGCTCCAGGATATGATGTTGCTATCAGTTCTGCTTCTGGTTGGTATTTAACTAACAGTGGTACTTCTTTCGCTGCTCCTCAAGTAACCGGTACTGTTGCTCTTATGTTAGCTGTGAATCCTTGTCTTTCTCAATCAAACATCGAATACATCCTTAAAGCTTCTTCTTTCAACATCGATAACATCAACCCGCTTTACGCTGGTAAACTTGGGGCTGGTAGATTAGATGCTGCTGCGGCTGTTCTTATGGCACAAAACTGGTCTTCTATCTCTGTTTCTGCTACTTCTTCTGTTTCTTGTGAACCTAACAGTGGTCAAATTCAATTGAATGTAAACGGTACTGCTCCTTTCACTGCGGTGTGGAGCAATGGTCAAACTGGTTTATCACTTGAGAACTTAGCAGGGGGTGCTTACCAAGTAACGATCACAGATGCTGCTGGTTGTTCTACTGACACAACTATCAACGTGGCTACGGTTACTCCTCTTGTTTTTGATGCTACTGTTACTGATGTTACTTGTAACGGTTTGGCAAATGGGACTATTGACTTAGCTATCACGCAAGGAACTGTTCAATCTATCTCTTGGGATGTGAACAATGCAACTACTGAAGATCTAACTAACCTTTCTGCTGGATACTATCGTGTAACTTTAACTGACGCTAACGGGTGTATCTCTTATGGTAGCTTCACGGTAAATCAACCAGAAGTAATCACTGCTTCTATCTTCACTACTCAAGCTGATGCTAATACAACAGCGGCTCTTGACCTTCAAGTAACTGGTGGTACGCCTCTTTACACCTTCGATTGGAGCAACGCTATCAACTCTGAAGACCAAACAAATGTAGCGGCTGGTTATTACACCGTAACCGTTACTGATGCTAACGGTTGTACTGCTACCACTGATGCTACTGTTGAACAATACATCGCTGTCGATACTACAAACAATGGTGGTAACAACAACGGTACGGCTGGTGTGGAAGAAAATACTTCTCTTGACATCAACATCTACCCTAACCCAGCTTCTGAAACGGCTACTATCTCTTGGAACAACCAAGTGAACACACTTCAAATCATTAACGCTCAAGGGCAAGTTATCGCTCAAGAAAATGTTGATAACGCTTCTTCTTTCCAAGTGTCTAATCTTGCTTCAGGTTCTTACTTCGTACAACTATCTGATAACAACAATACATCTACCAAAAAATTAATCATCCAATAACACTAAAACGTAACTTATTTCCTT
>JACCDZ010247731.1_pt1 | contig 64408 bp, 64 predicted proteins | sample 7449551 | NCBI WGS metagenome assembly JACCDZ01 (sample SAMN15323452, study PRJNA562643) | freshwater metagenome | isolation source: river surface water | place: USA:Blue River Watershed | collected 2017-08-18 | reverse complement strand
TTGGTGGTGGTGATTGGGCTGAAGATCGCCTTATTCCTGATATTATTCGTAGCTTTAGCAAGAATGAGTCTGTTAGTATTCGTTTTCCAAATGCGGTGCGTCCGTGGCAACATGTGCTTGAACCACTCTCGGGTTATTTATTGTTAGCTGAAAAATTATATCACGACAAACAGCATTATGTTGGTGGCTGGAATTTTGGCCCACTTGATAGCGATACCAAAACAGTTGCACAAATTGTTAATCAGATGTGTGAAATTTGGGGGGATGCGGCAAACTGGAGTCGCGATGGCAATGATAATCCGCATGAAGCGAATTTATTGCGCTTAGATTGTTCTAAAGCGCGTATGGTCTTGGGTTGGCAGCCAGTTTGGAATAGCTCCATAACCTTAGATAAATTAACTTTATGGTATAAGGCCTATTTTGCAGGGCAGAATATGCTGGAACTAAGTCAACAACAAATTAATCAATATATGAAAGATCTCTAATGTTAGAACAATTGCAAACTGAAATTTTAGAATTAGTCGGTAAATTTGCTGCACAAAAATATGTCGCTAAACCCTTTGTGGCTGGTGAAACGGTAATTCCGCCAGCGGGTAAAGTTATTGGCGAGCTTGAGCTTAAGTATATGGTCGAAGCTTCACTCGATGGTTGGTTAACTACTGGGCGTTTTAATACAAAATTTGAAGCGGAACTTGCTAAGTATTTGGGTGTAAAACATCTAATTACGGTTAATTCAGGTTCTTCGGCTAATTTGGTCGCCTTTAGTGCACTAACTTCGCCTAAATTGGGTGAACGTGCGATTCAACCTGGTGATGAAGTTATTTCGGTAGCCGCGGGCTTCCCGACCACAATTAACCCAATTTTACAGTGTGGTGCGGTGCCAGTATTTTTGGATGTTGAAATTCCTACTTATAATATTGATGTTACTAAACTAGAACAAGCGATTAGTCCAAAAACTAAAGCGGTATTTATTGCCCATACCTTAGGTAATCCATTTAATTTAGCTGCGATTCGTGAATTGTGTGATCAACATAGCTTATGGCTAATTGAAGATTGTTGCGATGCACTTGGTTCAGAGTATGCGGGTAAAAAAGTTGGTAGCTTTGGTGATATTGCAACTGTGAGCTTTTATCCAGCCCATCATATCACCATGGGTGAGGGTGGTGCGGTATTTACTAACAATGATGAGTTAAAAGTAATTGCTGAATCTTTCCGCGATTGGGGACGCGATTGTTATTGCCAACCCGGTTGTGATAATACCTGTGGGAAACGTTATTGCCAACAACTTGGTAAATTGCCGTTTGGCTATGATCATAAATACACCTATTCGCATTTAGGCTATAATCTAAAAATTACTGATATGCAAGCGGCTTGTGGCTTAGCGCAGTTGGCACGCCTTGATGATTTTGTTCAACAACGTAAGAGTAATTTTAAATACTTAAAAGCTAAATTACACGAGTGTAGCGAGTTTCTGATTTTACCAGAAGCAACGGCAAATTCAGAACCATCGTGGTTTGGTTTCCCAATTACAATCAAGGAAACTGCGGGATTTAGCCGTGCGGATTTATTAAACTATCTCGATGATAATAAAATTGGCACACGTTTATTATTTGCAGGAAATGTGACGAAACAACCTTATATGCAAGGACGCACTTATCGCACAGTTGGTGAACTAACTAATTCGGATCGGATTATGAATCAAACTTTCTGGGTTGGAATTTATCCAGGTTTAACTGAAGAAATGTTAGATTATACCGCTGAGGTGATTAGCCAATTTTGTGGCGTAGGATTTTAATATGATGAATATAACTACCAAACAATTAGCACGCCAGATTCGTAAAAATATTCTTGGTGCAATTTACCGCTCTAAAGCTTCGCATATTGCTAGTGCTCTATCAATTTGTGATATCCTTGCGGTTTTATATGGTGAGAAATTAGTTGACCCTAAAAAGCATCAGTTTTTTTTAAGTAAGGGGCATGCTGGAGTAGCCGTCTATTCCACCTTATTGGCACTTGATATTATAAGCGAAGAAACATTTGTTTCTTATTATTGTAACGGATCTAGCTTAGGTGGGCATGTATCACATAAAAATGTGCCAGGAATATCTTTATCAACTGGCTCGTTAGGCGGTGGTATAGCAGTTGCTAATGGCGTTATTACTGCAAATATTGTAGATAATATTTCGGAAAAAGTTTTTGTGATAATTGGTGATGGTGAATGTAATGAAGGTAGCATCTGGGAATCAGTTTTATATGCTGGAGCTAAAAATCTTAATAATTTAATAGTCATCATTGACAGAAATAAACTCCAAGGGTGTGGCGATACTGAGAGCATAGTGCCAACTAAAGATTTAGCTAACAAGTTTGAAAGTTTTAATTGGAAAACGGTTGTTGTTGATGGTCATGACCATAAACAATTATTACAGGCTTTTGGGGTGAAAAGTGATGGTCCACTTTGTATTGTAGCGAATACAATTAAAGGTAAGGGAGTTAGTTTTATGGAAAATAATAACCTTTGGCATTATCGTAATGTTGATGATATAACCTATACCCAAGCAATTAATGAACAGGATAGCTAAGAATGAGAAAATATTTTGTTGATACTGTCCTTGAGTTGATGACGCAGGATGAGGATTTATTTTTTTTAACCGCAGATTTGGGTTTTGGTAGCTTTGAAGTAATTCAAAATAAATTTCCGAACCGCTACTATAATGTTGGAATTGCTGAACAAAACATGGTAGGTATGGCTTGTGGCTTATCTCTTAAAGCTAAAAAAGTTATTATTTATTCTATTGCGAATTTTTCTAGTTTAAGGGTAATTGAGCAGATTAGGAATTACCTAGTTTATCATGGCTCTAAGGTTCTCATTGTGAACGGAGGCGGTGGGTTTTCTTATGGTCAGTTGGGTTATACTCATTATGCAACCGAAGATATATCTATGATGTCATCATTGCCTGAAATCGACATATTTGCTCCATTTGATGCTAAAACAATCTCCAGCTCGATTCTTGAATGGTATGAGCGTTGCAAAGTTGCTTATTTACGCTTGGAAAAAAATGATATTGATATTTCAGGAAATATAAGTTATCTTGATGGATTTGCTCTAGTTGGGTCAGGTAATTGTACAAGTAAAATAATTTGCTATGGTTCTGTTTGCGCAGAGGCGATTAAGTCGAAAGAGCTTTTGGCTCAACAATGTGCTGAAGTTAGTATTTATATTTTATATCGGTTGAAGAATATTCCTAAATTTTTTGCTACTTTAAAAACAGGGGATAGTTTATTAATTTTAGAAGAAAATGCTAAACGTGGTGGTGTTGGTCAATTTATCTTTGGAAATTGTATAGAAAGTAATATAATTTTAAAAAGTGGGGGTATCTTAGCGATCCAAGATGTAGTTTGCGATGTGATTGGTGATCAAGATTACATGAGATTAAAACATGGAATTTCACCAGAAAATATCCAGAAGTTTTTTCTGGAGCAATTATGAAGATAGATCTAAACTTGCTTACGGATAAAAAGATATTTATCACAGGTGGAACTGGTTTTGTAGGTAAAAATTTGCTAAAATTTTTAATTGATAATAATATTCACCCCCAGCAAGTGACTATTTTAACTCGTAATGAGCGGAAATTTAGGCAACAGTATCCTAACTTATGTGCGGCCAGTTGGCTAAATTTTGAGCAATCAGATATTCGAGAATTGCAGTGGAATAATCAAGAGTATGATTATTTTATTCATGCTGCAACTAGTGTGGTCAATCAGGCGGATTCAGCAACGCTATTTGATGAAATCGTGCTGGGGACTAAACAGGCGTTAGCCTTTGCTAAATTGGCTGGTGTTAAGAGTTTTATAAATATTAGCTCGGGTGCAGTTTATCAATTAAATACTACGTTACACGGTTTAAGTGAAAACGAACCGTTAGTTACTCAATTGGATAGTGTTAAAAACACCTATGCACTTGCTAAAATTAGTAGTGAGCACTTAGCTTATTTAGCCACGCAAACTAGTGCATTGAAAGTTACTACTTTGCGTTGTTTTTGTTTTGCTGGCGCATATTTAGAGCCAAGCCATTTTGCAATTGGTGAATTTGTCCAAAAAGCACTAAATAATGAAGATATTGTGGTGCAAGCTGGCGCAGGGATTTATCGTTCGTATTTGGCTGTTACTGATTTAGCCCAACAAATATTTGAGGTGCTAATTGTATCGACAGTGCGTGCGAGTAATTATGAAGTTTATAATTTAGGTTCAGATAATGCAATTAGCTTGCCTGATTTAGCTCATCAAGTTGTTGCGGTTCTCGGTAGTCAATCTGCAGTAATTACGCCAAATTTAGCGGATGCCAAGTTGAATTATTATGCACCAAATGTTACTAAATTGCAAACACTATTAGATAATGCGCCAAAGTCACTCGACGCTATAATTGTAGAAACTGCAGACTATTATCGCGCATTAGTTAATGTAACGAATTAATTTTAGTCTGTTATACTGGTTTCTATCTTTTAAAGAAAAGTATCCGATGAGAATATCTAGAACCTTGATGATTGCTTCTGCTGGTTGGTCGAATCGGGTTATTGCTGCGTTGGTTCAAATTGTTTCTATTCCATTATTTATTCGTTTGTTAGGTTTGGATGGATATGCTGCTTTTTCAGTTATATCTGGGTTTATTTGTTGGTTTGCATTAGCTGAGATTGGTTTAGGCAGTGTATTGCAAAATGAAATTTCTGCTCGTCAAGCTAAAAATCAATCACTAGATGGTGTTCTTGAATTATATATCTCAATATTAATCTTTATAACTATTGCATGTATTGTGTTGTATGTGCCGTTAAGTTTTTTAATTAATCATTGGTTAAGTAATACATTCGGTGCTTATCGAAATCTTTTAATGGTTGCGGGTGGTCTTTATATTCTTTTACTCAATTCGAATGTGATTTATAAAATATTTTTTGCCAAGCACTTAGGCTATATTAGTTACCTTTTTCAAAGTATTGGCAATCTACTTTGGTTTGGTATAATCTTGTTGCTTACGTTTTGGCATGAATTAAAATTTTCACCAGAATTGATAATTGTGATTACACTGATACCACAGATTTGCGTTTCACTGTATTTATATACTCGGCTTAACTTAAATTGGCAACAAATTCATGTTATTCCTAATTTAGCTAGATTAAAACAATATAAAGTGGTATTGGCTAAGTCAATGAATTTTTTTTGGGTGAGCTTGACCTCAAATTTTGTTCTGGGTGTTGATTATTTTTTTATTGCAAAATTTTTAAATCAGCATGAAATTATTACTTATAACATTATAAATAAAATTTATATTTTTGTGGCTTTTGGTTATAGTGTCTTATTAGCAGCATTATGGCCAATCCTCTCTGAGCTGTATGCACTCGGTGAGCAATCTAGCTATAAAAAAGCTAACGTGACATTGTTGAAATATATTTTTTCGGCATTTCTCTATGTGATTTTTGCTTCGTTATTGATAGTTGTATTACGTGGTTATATTGCCACTACTTTAGCTAAATCTACGATCGAAATTTCCATTGAATTAATCGTTTTATTTTGTATTTATTATTGTATTCGTGTTATGGTTGATTTCATTTGTGTGGCTTTGCAAAGTAGAGGGCAAGTAAGAATATTAATGATCACCGCGCCGTTACAAGCTATAATAACTGTTTATTTAATGAGCCTTTTTGTGAATAAATATTCATTGCTGGGCATTATGTATGCTTTAATTTTAGGTTTTATCCTAACTGCATTTTGGATGTTACCAGTGGCTTATATTCGAGGAAATAGACGTGCTAGCTAACCAGAAAAAACTTTCGATTGCAATTCCTAGCTATAATCGCTGTAAATATCTAGATTTATTGCTGGCATCAATATTAAAGCAGTATAACGACTGCGCTTCGTTGGTTGAAATTATTGTGTCGGATAATGCTTCTACCGATGCAACTCCTCAAATTGTGGCTAAATATATTGAATTTGGATTAGCAATCAAATACGTTCGCAATGTTGAAAATTTAGGTCCAGATAGGAATATTGCGCAGTGCTTTACCTTAGCGACTGGTGAATATGTCTGGATTATGGGAGATGATGATTACTTTTTAGATCAAGCGTTGGTTACTGTATTAAGCCTCATTAATAAGACTCAAAGTGATCCTATTGGTATAATCCACGTAAGTGCAACTTCAAAATCACTCGTTCCTAAAGAAATCAATTTAATTAAGCTTCAACAAAACATAAGCCGGGATGATTTTGTAAAAAAAATAAATGTATTTTTAACTTTTATTTCTGGTAATATAGTTAACAAAAATATATTTTTAAATAATTGTGACCTTGAACTAATTAATCAGTATTTGGAAACAAATCTAGTTCAACTGAGCTGGACGTATCAAATAATTATTCATAGTATTAATTTTGCTATAATTGACACACCACTGTTGTTCACCAAGGTGGAGAATACTGGTGGTTATAAATTATTTGAGGTTTTTTCAATAAATCAATCTAGAATTGCTCATGATTTACTAATTGTTGAACCTAAGTTGATTACCTTTATTGAAAAAAACACTCTACTGAGATTTTTTCCAAATTGGATTGATTTATATTTAAATCAGTCTATGGCTAATTTTGAATGTTGTGATGAGAATGTCTTTGCTGTTCTGCAACGTTGTTATGGGGATTATATCTATTTTTGGGTTTTTATTTACCCGATGAAATATATGTCAAAATTTGCTCGAAAAATATTTAAAAGAATTATTTATATTTATTGTAAAGCCTTTATATGAAAATATCAAATAAAATTAAGTTCTTGATTAAGGATAATGGTTTGTTAGCTTTTAGTTTTTTGATTTTAAAAGCGCTTAAAAATAGATTAAAATATAAATTATATGCTTGCTTATATGGATTTGATCATGCTTGGTTTGGAGTTAAACCATTTTTGATAAATATTAAAAAAGTTAAAATAGGTAAAGATTTTTATGCAGAAAGATATTTAAGGTTTGAGGTAATTTTGCATCATCATGGTGTAGATTATCAACCAGTTTGTATCGTTGGAAATAATGTTCGCATGAGTGATTATTGTCATATTGGCTGTTGTAGTGAGTTAATCATAGGCGATGATGTTCTTATTGGGAGTAACGTATTTATTACTGATCATAGTCATGGTAATTATTCTGGATGCAATCAATCATCACCAGAAGCCCCCCCAAACTCAAGGTGTCTATTTATAGGCAGCATTGAAATTGGCAATAATGTATTTATTGGTGATGGAGTGACTATTTTACCAAATGTTAAAATAGGACATGGTGCTATTATTGCAGCAAACTCAGTAGTTGTATCTGGTACTAATATTCCAATGTGTTCTATTTATGGTGGGTCTCCAGCAAAATTAATTAAATCTTATATTAATAATGAATGGGTTTAAAGTAATGAATTCTAAACTATTATCTTGGTTTATTTATCGTTTATCAATAAGATTGCCTCAAGTTATCAAACTTAAATTTAAAAATTTATTTTATAGTCCTACAAATGAATTAAATAAACAATACATACAACAAATACTTTCAATTCCTAAAGTAAATGAATCAATTGATTGTGTTGCAATTACTCAAGAATTGTATACAAGAGAAAATGATGATGCTAAGCTTTTGGCATATTATTTACCACAATTTTATCCATTTGAAGATAATGATAATTGGTGGGGTAAGGGTACAACTGAGTGGAATAATGTATCAAAAGCTGTTCCGCAGTATGTAGGTCATTATCAACCAAGACTACCTGGTGAATTAGGGTATTATGATTTAAGATTAATTGAGAACATTAAGCGCCAAGTTGAGTTAGCTAAAATGTATGGCATTTATGGGTTTTGCTACTATTATTACTGGTTTGATCCTAAAAGGTTATTAGACAAGCCACTCGATACGTTTGTAAATGATGAAAGCCTTGATTTTCCATTTTGCTTATGTTGGGCAAATGAAAGTTGGGCCAAACGGTTTTGGGGTACTGATAATGCGGTTATTATGGAACAACCTAATTCTATTGATAGTTATCAAAGAGCTATTCATGATATGGTGAAATACTTTAAAAGTAAAAAGTATATTAAAGTTAATGGAGCATGCATGTTGGTTATTTATAAACCCTCAAATATTCCATCTCCAAAAAAAGTTTTAGAGTATTGGCGAAATTATGTAATGAGCTATGGTATTACGTTACACATAGTTGGAGTAAAAGAGTTTGTCTTTAATTTAGATTTAATTGAATTAGGATTTGATGCAATAAGTGAATTTCAACCTGGATCGGTAATGAAGAAAGCTGATGTGGTTACATTAAACGTGTCTCATATACGAAATGATTTTAGTGGTACCATTCTTAGTTATAAAACGTTAGTTAACAATATTGAGAATCAAGTGTCAAATTTAGTTCATACATATCAGGCGGTTATGCCGATGTGGGATAATACAGCAAGAAAAAATAATAATAAAAGTCTTATTTTGGACGGATCGTCACCAAAATTATACAAAGAATGGTTAGTGAACGTGATGCAAACCACTAAAAAAAACTCAACATTGGCAGATAAATTTATCTTTATTAATGCGTGGAATGAATGGGGTGAAGGGGCCTATCTGGAGCCTGATAGGAGATATGGTTACGCATATTTAAATGCAACTAAATGTGCGATTGAGGAATTAAGATTATGCAAACGATAAATTTAAGAATTTTATATTTGCGGTTAATGGTTACTAGATGATTAAAATTTACTTAAATTTCAGGTTTCTTACTCAACGCATCACAGGAGTTCAGCGTTTTGCTTTTGAATTATGTAAAGCTTTAGATAGTTTGCTTATTGAGGCTAATGATTTGCAAGTTATTGGTCTAATGCCAAATCGTGAAATAAATGCTCAATATACAGACTATGTGTTTCATAATATTACGATTCAACCATGTGGTCGTTTTGCTGGTCATATTTGGGAGCAGTTTGAATTACCATTTTATTCTCGCGGAAGTTTACTGATAAACCTATGCAATACCGCACCATTAGTTAAATTTTATCAAATGATTACACTTCATGATGTGATTTTTATGACCAATTTGGATAGCCAGAAATGGTGGTTTAAAGCGTGGTATCGAGTAATCGCTTATGTTACCAGTGCTACGGCAAAACATATTTTTACGGTGTCACAGTTTTCCCAACAAGAAATTTGCCGTTTACTTGGTTGCAATATTGCTAAAATAACTGTTCTTGGTAACGCTCCAAAAATAACCAATTATCCTTATCAAGATGATATTCTTCATAAATTTAATTTGGTTTCACGTCCGTATTATTTGATGATAGGTTCTAATTCGGCACGTAAGAACACGCAGTTGGTAGCTGAGTTATTTGCGCAAGATCCACGCTGTCAAGAGCTGATCTTAGTTATCGCTGGTGGAAAGTACGCTAATTTAGGTGAAGTTAGTACTATAGAGGCTTCAAATATTATTTATACTAATTATATTGATGACAGTGCGCTACGTTGTCTTTATCACCATGCTCAGGCTTTATTGTTCCCCTCTCTTTATGAAGGTTTTGGTATTCCTTTGGTTGAAGCTATGGCTGAGAGTGCGCCTATTATTGCCGCTGATATTCCAGTAACCCACGAAGTTTGTGCTGAAAGTGCTTTATATTTTTCAGCTACGGATAGTCAGCAGCTAGCCAATTGTATTCTTCTCTTGCAGACGCAGCCAGAGTTACGTGAACGCCTTATTAAGAGTGGTCTCCAACGACTAGATAATTATCAGTGGGATAAATTTGCTAAAATTATGCTCGCTAAATTAATGCTTGAAACGAAAGAAAAAGAATGAAAATCGCGATAGTTCATGACTGGCTTTACACTTACGCAGGTGCTGAAAAAGTTTTAGAACAAATTATTCAGTGTTTTCCGCAGGCAGATTTATTTAGTTTAATTGACTTTATCCCAGCTGGAGAGCGTGGCTTTATTCAGAATAAAACCGTAACCACGTCATTTATTCAGCGCATGCCATTTGCCAAGACTAAACATCGCCATTATTTACCGTTGATGCCGTTAGCAATCGAGCAACTTGATGTAAGTAGTTATGATGTAGTAATTAGTAGTTCGCATGCGGTTGCCAAAGGTATTTTAACTGGACCAAATCAACTGCATATTTGCTATTGTCATTCGCCAATCCGTTACGCTTGGGATATGCAGCATCAGTATTTACGTGAAGCTGGAATTACGAGTGGGCTAAAATCATGGTTGACACGCTATATTTTACATAAAATCCGTTTGTGGGATTACCGCACCGCCAATGGCGTGGATTCTTTTGTGGCGAATTCTAAATTCATTGCACGACGCATTTTTAAAGTTTATCGCCGTGATGCGAGTGTTATTTATCCGAATGTGGATGTCGATAAGTTTACGTTGCAAAGCGAGAAACAAGATTATTATTTAACCGCTTCACGTTTGGTTCCTTACAAGAAAATTGTGTTAATTGCTGAGGCTTTTGCTTCGATGCCTGACAAAAAATTGAAAATTGTCGGTACAGGTCCAGATCAGAAAAAAATTGCCGATTTAGTTGCAACTGCTGCGAATATTGAATGCTTGGGCTTTGTTGAAGATGCTGGATTAGTTAGCTTAATGCAAAACGCTAAAGCCTTTGTTTTTGCAGCTGAAGAGGATTTTGGTATTATTCCAGTTGAAGCGCAAGCCTGTGGTACGCCTGTAATTGCGTATGGACGGGGTGGAAGTCTTGAAACCATTAATGGTTTAGGTAGTGAATCACCAACTGGTGTTTTTTTCGCTGAGCAAAGCACGGCTGCTGTGATTGCTGCGGTTGCTCAATTTGAAGCGCAAACTGTCATAACGCCTGAAAATTGTCGGCAGAATGCACTGCGCTTTTCTGTCTCACGGTTTAGAACTGAATTTACTCAATTTGTGGAACAGAAATATCAAGAATTTTGTGAGCATAAACGCTAATGAAGAAAATTATTTTACAAAAATATACCTTAGTCTTAGTGGATTTATTTTCACTAGTTTTCACTTATTGGTTAAGCGTTCAGCTAGCGAATGTAGTTGAAACTACGCGCCTACATCGTTTTGATACCGATCATTTGGTCTTAGTAAAAGTTTTAAATGCTTTTGCGATAATTGCGTTGTTTTGGGTTGCTGAATTGTACGCCAAACGGCGACCAACGTGGGAGGAGTTGCGGATTGTCTATAAACAAATTATGTATATTTTGGTGCTTGATTTTGTTGTGATTTCATTAAGTCGTTCTGAGCACGTAACCTATTTATTTTTCTTTATGTTTTGGGCGCTATTGCTGGTAATTTTACCACTATTTAGAACTTTTGCTATCCGTATTTTATTGCATTACAAACTTTGGCAGCGTAAAGTTTATATTGTCGGCTGTGGTACTACGGCGTTAATGGCATATAATTTATTGAAAAATCGTCGGTTGATGGGTTATCAAATTGAGGCATTTATTAATTTAGATGAAACTAAGCCATTAACGGAGTTAGTTGTTGAGGATTCTAAAATTATTCCAGTTTTTAGCTTTGAGCAGTTGTTGTTACGCAGTAAATATAGTGAAATTGTGGTTGCGTTAGATTCATTAGAAATGGTGAATAATATGCAAAAAATCTTTAGTTTGCAGCGTCAATTTATCTTTGTGAGTTTAGTTCCTGATTTGGAAGGCTTGTCGCTGTATGGTATGGAGATTACGCATTTCTTTGGCAATGAGCAACTCATGTTACGCCTTGAAAATAATCTCAATCGGCGCCTAAATCGTTTGGTCAAAATGCTCTTTGATTATTTGGTAGTTTTGGCTTGTCTGCCGTTTATTTTGCCGCTAATGGTTTTAATTAGTTTATTTATTTTTCTTGAAGATCGTGGTAATCCATTTTTTATTCAACCTCGAATTGGACGTAATGGTCAAGTTTTTGGGTGTTTTAAATTTCGGAGTATGCATAAAAACGCTGAAAAAATGTTGTTGCAATGGCGTGCTGAAAATGCACCGATTTATCAAGAATATGTCGCCAAAAATTTTAAACTAACGAATGATCCTCGTGTCACGCGCATTGGACGCTTTTTACGTAAAACTAGCTTGGATGAGCTTGGACAATTACTCAATGTGCTGCGTGGTGAAATGAGCTTAGTTGGACCGCGTCCACTGATTGAGCGTGAGATTGTTGATTATGATGATGGACTGTTTTATTATGAAATGGTGCGCCCTGGGATTACTGGCATGTGGCAGGTGAGTGGGCGAAGTAAGACCTCGTTTAGTGATCGCTGTCGTTTGGATAGTTGGTATATTAAAAATTGGTCACTTTGGTATGATGTTGTGATCTTGCTTAAAACATTTGGCGTGGTATTAAAACGCGATGGTGCGCATTAGGCAGAATTAACTTTGTAAAAATTGCTCTAGTCATGAGTAAATAAGTGTATAATTATGTTGAGTTTATTAATTTTTTTAGGAGTAGTGTCATAAGCACTGAAAAGCAGACCCGTATCAATGGTGCGATTAATGTGCCCGAGGTTCGTTTGATTATCGATGAAACTAGTGAACAGTTAGGCGTTGTTAGCATTCGCGAAGCATTAGCTCGAGCTGAAGAGCTTCAATTGGATCTAGTTGAAATTTCTCCCAATGCCAATCCACCGGTGTGTAAAATCATGGATTTTGGTAAGTTTAAGTATTATGAGCAAAAAAAAGCTCATGCTGCTAAACAAAATCAAAAGCAAGTTCATGTCAAGGAAATTAAATTCCGTCCGGTCACAGATGATCATGATTATGAGATCAAAATGCGCAATGCTAAGCGTTTCCTGGAAGATGGCGATAAAGTAAAATTTATTGTACAATTCCGTGGACGTGAAATGGCGCATCAAGAATTAGGCTTACGCTATTTATTGCGTGCTGAGCAAGATTTGATTGATTTAGTCGTGGTTGAATCTAAACCCAAAGTCGAAGGTCGTAACGCAATTATGATTGTGGCACCGAAAAAGAAAAAATAAGAGAGTAGTATGAAAGTAAGCGGTTTTACTTTTCTACGCAATGGAACAATTTTAGGCTATCCCTATGTGGAAAGCCTAAAATCATTATTGGCGGTCTGTGATGAGGTAATCGTTGCGCTAGGTAATAGTGACGATGATACTTTAGAGCAGGTTCAGGCGATAAATGATCCTAAATTAAGGATTATCCAAACGACGTGGAATGAAAATATGCAGGATCGTGGATATACCTACGCTCAACAAAAGATGATTGCTCAGTTTAACTGCACTGGTGATTGGGCCTTTTATCTTGAGGGCGATGAGGTTATTCATGAACAAGATTATGCAACCATTCGTGCGTCAATGGAAAAACATCTTGATGATAAAGCCGTTGAGGCGTTAGTTTTTGATTACTATCATTTTTACGGCTCGCCAAGTACATATGCCTACTCACCACGCTGGTATCGGCGTGCGCCACGGATTATTCGTAATACGGTGCGCTCTTGGGCTCCAGATGGACTGTTTTGGTTGATTATGAATGAAAATAAGCAAGGGCGCTATCCTAACGCAGCTTTGGCTGGTTGTCATCTCTATCATTATGGACATGTGCGTTCAGTTGCTAAAATGAATGAGAAACATAAACGAGTTGCGCATTACTGGGGACAAAAATTACCTGAATTTGAAGGTTATGGTGATATTGATCCACAAAGTATTCGCAAATTTATGAATTCTCACCCAGCAATTCTTCAACATTGGCTTAGTCATGATGCAGAACAACAATTCATTGTAAATCCAGATTATTCACTTTCAAAACGCGATAAAAAACATCGCTTAGTCAGCAAATTAGAGCAGCTGCTTGGTGGTAAAGATTTCACTAAAAAACATTATAAATTGATTAGGAAATAATGTATTTGTTTTCACTTAACGTGTTTTTGAGGTTGTCAAATTAGTGTTTATAGTTGTATTTAAGACGAAATTAAAAAATTAGTTAATTTTTCTCTCTAATTTTAATTTAATTGATTGGTTGTAATTATATATGACAAAAAAAAAAGTTGGGTTTTATTTAAAGAAATTTCTAAATGGTGGTATTGAATCTACATTGGTGCAATATTTAAAACATATCGATACAGATATTTATGAAGTTTATTTGGTCATCGGTTTTGAAACTTTTCCTCGTTCCACGTTATTAGCACAGATACCAGCTAACGTTAAAATATTGCATATTGTTTCTCGTGGTTTTCTCTTTTCGCTTCCATTGCTTAGTCATACTGATTCGAGCAATATGGTACAAAAATTATTATATCAAGCGATTACAAGACCGATTAGCAAATTATATTTATTCCATAAAAGCATTAGCCTATTAAAGAATTTTGATTGTGTAGTTGACTATGGTTTAACATTAGGCAGCAGAGTCAAAAAACTTAACGGCGTTAAAATTGGTTATTTTCATTTTAGATTAAGCCATCATTATCAACCAAATAATGTTACAAGACGATTTCATCGGGTACTACCGAATTATGATCATTTGGTTGTGATAAATAAGCAAATGTTACAAGATGCAGAAGCTATTTTCCCTGAATGCCATGGGAAATTTGTGCTAATTTATAATCAATTTAATTTTATTGACATTCATGAATTATCATTACAGAGTCATGCAGAGAGCAAGCTACTTGATCAAGAGTTTATTTTATCTTCTGGACGCTTGATTGAGTCACAAAAAGATTTTACGAGTCTAATCAAAGCATACTCTTGTTTAAAAAACAAGTTCCATCGGAATGAAAAGCTGTATATTATTGGTGATGGACCAGATCGGTCTAATTTGCAAACATTAATTCAAGAGCTGGGGTTGTCTGATGATGTTTTTTTATTGGGTTTTCAGAAAAATCCATTTATTTGGATAAAACGTGCACAATGCTTTGTTTTAAGTTCTAAGCATGAAGGCCTTCCTAGTGTTTTAATTGAGGCGATGATTTTAAATATTCCAGTTGTAGCAACGGATTGTCCAGATGGTCCTAATGAAATATTACTGGATGGACGTGCTGGTGCTTTGGTTGAAGTTTCTAATGTTGAGGCGATTTCTGTAGCAATAAATCGAGTTTTGAGTGATATAAATTATGCAAATAACCTTAAATTAGTTGCAAAGCAAAATTTAAATCGGTTTAACATTAAAGATAATATTCATCGACTTTATCAAATTTTTAATAGTTAAAAGTTTCTTATAGGTCCATTTAAGTGAGCTGTATATGAATGAAATAATTGAACGTAAATTAATACCTTTTGCTGCATTGTTATTTGGCATTGGCATTGCAAGCTCAACGGCACTGATGTCAGCAAGTTATATTTTATTAATCGTATTGGTGTTACTTAGCACTAAAGCACGATCGTTAATTGTAGATTCGTTTAAGAATAAATTTGTTTTATGTGGGTTTATATTTTATTTAATTGTTTTATTGGGTATGTCGTGGAGTGATGCTGATTTTCACGACCGTAGCAAAATGGCGTTACGAGTTGTTGGCTTTGGTTTTTTACCAATTTTTTTTGCTGGGTTGCGGATTAAAAATTCAGCCAAATTATTATTGCAAGCCTTTATCGCTGGAGAAATTCTCAGTGCAGTTATTTCAATTGGTGCTTGGGCATTTCATCACCCAGTTTTAATGGGGACAAAAGACACTATATTTTATTGGGCAGTATTTCGCGGTCATTTACTGCATGTAGCATTTTTAGCTATTGCATCTAATTTTATACTATGGCAAGTTTTTTCGAGTGAAATTTCAAAAACTAGACGGTTAATCTATATTATATTGTATTTACTCTTATTTTATGATGGGTTTTTTCTAGTTCAGGGCAGAACTGGTCAAGTAATGATGCTAGCAATGAACTTAATGATTGTAATACTAAGATTTCGGCTAAAAGGCATTATTATGGCAATTATTGCTGCGGTTATAGTGGTTCCGTTGCTAATTAAGTTTTCTCCAGCTGTAAAAGATGGAGTTAGTTCGTATCAGCAAGACCAACAGTTATATAAGCAAGGTAATTCTGATACTAGTACTGGTCTACGTAAGCAATTTCACCACAATAGTATTATAATGTTTAAACAGAGCCCCGTTTTTGGACATGGGACCGGTAGTTACCCATCCCATTATAAAGTTTTAATTTCTGGAACTAATCAACCAATGAATATGCAACCACATGGTGATTTATATTTAATTGCAGTTGAGTTAGGCTCTTTGGGTTTGTTTATATTTGTTATTATGTTATTGGCGAATATTTTTGAGCTCTATCGTGTGAAGAATAGATATATGCAAGGGATGGGGTTCTCATTACTCTTAGGTTATTTAATTGCATTAACACAAAATTCATTTTTTACTGATAATGTAAGTGGTTTAGCATTTATTTTTATCATGTTAGCCATTTTAGCGTGTAATCAAAAAGATGAAGTTATATAACAGCTGTTCAATGAAATATGTACACTGTTGTATTTTTTGGAGGACGATATTTTATGTCTGAAAATCTTAAAATAGCATTAGTTATCCCTTGCTATAATGAAGAAATTACGATTGGAAAAGTAATTGATGATGCAAAAAAATATGCGCCGCAGGCAGCTATTTATGTCATTGATAATAACTCCTCAGATCAAACTTCGGCAATCGCACTTGAAAAAGGTGTAAATGTAATTTATGAATATAAGCAAGGCAAAGCCTATGCGGTTAGAACGGCATTTAGAGTAATTAGTGCCGATGTTTATGTTATGATTGACGGCGATGATACGTATCCTTTGGATCAAATTGATAAAATAATTGACCCAATTTTGTCGAGTCAAGCAGATATGACCGTTGGTGATCGTCATTTTTTAGGACATTACAGTGCGGAAAATACGCGTAAGTTCCATGGATTTGGGAATAATTTAGTTAAAAAAACAATTAATTTACTTTTTAATGCCAAGTTGAATGATATTTTATCTGGGTATCGTGGATTTAGTCGCAGCTTTGTAAAAAACTACCCTTTGATTTGTGAAGGTTTTGAGATCGAAGCGGATATGACCATTCATGCGTTACATTATGATTATAAAGTTTTGGAAGTGCCAATTACTTTTCAAGAGCGTCCTGATGGCTCGGAATCAAAATTAAATACTTATACTGATGGTATGAAGATCATGAGCTTAATTTTTGAACTTTATCGTGATAATCGACCGTTAGCTTTTTTCTCGATTTTCTCAAGTATTATTTTTATAATTTCACTATTAAGTGGTGGTGTTGTGATTGACGAATTTTTAAAAACGCAATATATTACCCACGTTCCACTGGCTATTTTGAGTTCTTCAAGCTTTATTTTAGCAATCTTACTTTTTATTAGCGGTTTAATTTTAGATACCATGGTCAAACAAGATAAAAAAAATCATGCTTTACGCTTATTAAGTGAGTAAGATGTTAGCGAAATTATTAAGCTCTAAATTCTTTAAATTTTTAATCTCTGGTGGTCTAAACACGTTAGTTTGCTTATTATTGTATTGGGTTTTAATTAAAGTTAACGTTAATTATATCTTAGCCAGTACGTTGATGTTCGTTTTTGGTGTGGTTGAGGGGTATATCCTTAGTGCAATTTTTATTTTTAAACATAAAATAAATTTGTTACACTTAGTTAAATATACTTCGGTATATTTGAGTTCGTATGCGGTAAATATAATTATTTTAGCAGCTTTAGTTGAACTAATGGGGCTGAGCCATTTTATGGCACAGGTTGTAACCTCGGCATTAGTTGCGGTGTTGAATTATTTCTTAGTTAAAATTTTTGTTTTTAGGCAGAATAAAGTTAAATGACAGTAAAAAAATATTTATGCTTTTCATTGATTAAGCTTTGGTTGTTGCTCAGTGTTATGTTAAGTTGTTTAATTGCACCGATCAGCAGTGTTTCATTGAATATTGCAAGTTTACCAACTAATTTGCAAACTGGCGTATTGAGTTACAACACAGCTATGTTTAGTGCCGATCAATTGTTGGTGAATTTTAGATTTAATTTGCCAAATACTGATAAACGTCAATTAAGCACTAGCATTGGCTATCCTGAAATTTATGAAATGCAAATTAACCAGCTTAAAATAAATACACTGCTTAATACCAATCCTATAACGATTAATTTAAAGCAAAAAACACAATTAATTGAAATTCTTAAATTAGATAATAATTTAACCTCGCCAGTTTCAGTCAGTTTAATTAGCACCAAGATGCCATTAAAAGATTCAGGAAATCAGCCTCTTTTGGTCGGTATTAAGATTTTGCTTATTTTTACCTTAGTTGGTATAGTATTATTAGCATTAGCGATGTTATGCAAGAGCTATACAAAATTAATTAATCTTGACCCTAAATTGCTTGATTCAAAGCATAGTGATGTCATCGTATTCTTTTCTTTATTGTTGCTAAGCGGATTATATTCGCTATTTCGAGGTCAAGATTTTAATTGGGACCTCCAAAATTATCATTTTTATAACCCCTATGCCTTTTTGAATAATCGACTGCTTTTTGACATTGAACCTGTTGGCGTGCACAGCTATTTTAGTCCAATGTTGGATATTTTTAATTATTTAGTGATTCGTAATTTGACTCCGATGCTGAGTGCTTTTGTGTTGGGGGCAGTCAGTGGTTTGTTTGCTTTTGCCGTGTATAAAATTATTCGTTTAATTTATACTCAAGATACTAAATTGGCTTTAACCCGTAGTTCCAATCCGTCTTTATATATGGCAAGTATTTTATTAAGCCTAGTGCTAGCAATTACTGGGTTTGCTAATTTAACTCAAATCGGCACGACTATGAATGAAAATTTTATCGCTATCCCCGTGACATGGTCGTACTATTATTTGCTTAAATATCAAATTGAAAATAAGAATAACTTGCTGTTGTTTTCTGGCTTGTTAATTGGTGTCGCATTAGGGTTAAAGCTAACCGCGATTGTCTTTGTATTAGCCTTGGTGATTAGTTTTATTGCTTTAAACTATCGTAAACTCTTTAGCTTGAGTTCAATTGGTTTTGGTGTAGCGATTATAGTCGGTTTTTTACTGATTAATGGAATTTGGATGTTTAAGATGTATCAGGTCTTTGGCAATCCATTTTTTCCAAGCCTTGGTGCTTGGTTTAATCCTGATACTGCTGTTACGTTTGGTCGCGATACCACTTTTTTACCGCAAGATTTATTGCATGGTATATTCCTGCCATTTTATTTGCTATTTCCAAGTCATCTAACTAGTGAACAAACCGTGCTTGAGCCACGCTATGCTTTGTTTGTGTGCTTGTTAATTTGCGCTATTTTTAGAGCTCGGGACTTCTTCAACAATAGATTGTTTCAGTTGTTAATGATTAATCTTGTTGTTGGCTATGTATTGTGGGAAATAGTTTTCTCGATTCAACGTTACACTGTTTCTCTAGAAGCCTTGTGTGGAATATTGAGTATTGTTTTGTTAAATTATTTATTTTACTCCAAAACCAACGTGCATAAAATTATTTTAATCTTAAGTATTTTGGTGCTACTGATTTCTAAAGCTGGCAATTTTAATCATATTGGCTATGCGCATAAATTCACTGAGCTGGGTATTCCCGCAGATAAATTACCGCAGAATGCCTTAGTTATTTATGGGAATTACCCTATGGCTTATTTGTCTGAGCCACTTGGCGCTAGCAATGTTTATATGAATCGTCCCGGTGATAAAGGTTCGCAATTTAACGAACGGCGTAGAAGCGCGACTGTGATTAAATTTAGAGATTCTAAGCGTGATATTTTTTTAATTGATAAAAATCCAGAAGAAATGCGCAAAGATAATGCCGAGTGGTTGACTAAATATGCATTGGCAATTGGAACGTGCCTAACCTTTAATAATACGCCACGGCAAATTATGTGTCATTTAATTAAGAGTGAGGCTGCAAATGCTAAATAAGCTTAGTTTGGTTGTTATTAGCCAAAATGAAGAAGCTGCGTTGGCGCAATGCTTGCAGTCTTGTATGTCATTAGTTGATGAGATTGTTATTGTTGATAGTGGTAGTACTGATGGTACGCAGGAAATTGCGTTAAAGTACCAAGCGCGCTTTATTCATCAAGATTGGCTGGGCTTTGGTGCGCAAAAAAACTATGCAGTAACACTAGCTAAGCATGATTGGGTGTTATGTCTGGATGCAGATGAATATTTAACTGCTGAATTAGCCCTAGAAATTCGTCAAGAGTTAGATAATCCGCGCGCAGAAGCGTATCAATTAATTCGCTGTAATAAATTTCTTGGCAAATTTTTGCGTCATGGTGCGGGCTACCCAGATTGCTCCATCCGCTTATTTAATCGTCGAGCTGCAAATTGGTCAAATGATTTAGTGCATGAAAAAGTTGAAGTTGTGAGTGCTTGTGTTGTTGTTACATTAAAACATGACTATTTGCATAATAGCGGCGAAGATTTTATGAAGTATTTGCACAAGCAAGATCGCTATACAACCACGCAGGCATTAAAAATGTTAGAATTGAAGAAACCAGTCAAATTAAGCAAGTTATTCTTTTCGCCACTGGTACATTTTGTGAAGTACTACTTATTGAGACGTGGTTTTATGGATGGTGTTGCTGGCTTTATTCATATTGGCATTGGCTCGATTAACTCATTTCAAAAATATGCTAAGCTCTATGCATTATATCAGCAAAGGAATAAATAATGCGTTTTGATCATCCTATTAGTTATGTTGATAAAGCAGTGCCGAATGGCGCTTTATTTTCTATTTTGATACCAAGTTGGAATAATTTGGAGATGCTTAAGCTGTGTATTGAAAGTATTCGTAAGAATTCTAGTTTTACGCACCAAATCATCATTCACGTAAATGATGGTTCGGATGGCACGTTAGAGTGGCTTAAAACTCAAGAGTTTAGTTATTCATTAAGTGCAGAAAATGTTGGAGTGTGTTATGCAATGAATGCGATGGCGAGCTTGGCTAGAACTGAATATTTATTATATATTAATGACGATATGTATGTTTGTCCATTATGGGACAAGGTTCTCTATGCGCAAATTCAACAAGCAGGGCATAAATTATTTTATTATTCAGCTACGATGATTGAACCAACTTTTTCGCGTAATCCATGTGCTATTGCACCACACGATTTTGGTCATTCTCCAGTTGATTTTAAAGAAAGTGACTTATTGCAGTTTGCCAAAAGTGTCCGTAAAAATGATTGGTATGGAGCCTCCTGGCCTCCGTCAGTTGTGCACCGTGAGGTTTGGGATCAGGTTGGCGGTTTTAGTGTTGAGTTTTCGCCTGGTTTTGGTTCTGACCCTGATTTTAGTCTGAAGCTCTGGAATATTGGCGTGCGTGACTTTCGTGGTTTTGGTAAGAGTTTAGTCTATCACTTTCAATCTAAGAGTACAGGGCGAGTGGTTAAAAATGATGGCCGACGTGATTTTGCCAGAAAATGGGGCATAACAATTCGCTTTTTCTATCGTAAAGTTTTATGTTTGGGTGTTGCGGTCGATGGACGTGAGTTAAAATTTGGTAAAGGCTTTAGTTATTATTTAGCTAAGTGGAAAGCTCAGCGAATTGTGAATAATTAATGTATTTTAGGTGTGAGTAAATTTAATGGGGTCTGCATTTGTAACTTTTTAGATGGTGAAATTAGGCAGCTAGAAAAACTTGAATTCAGGTTATTTATCGAAGTTTGAAAAATAAATAATAATTGAACTGTAGTTATTATGCTATAATCTATACCTCAAAATGGTGGATAGTTAGGTTCCTCAAGATCTCGTTTATCGAGCACCTCCTATCTGAATTACAACTGCGATTAAAACAAGGTTCAAACATGCCTAAAATGAAATCAAAGTCTGGTGCAAAAAAACGCTTTATCGTTCAAGGTAGCGGCGGCATCAAACGTTCTAAAGCATTCAAACGTCATATATTGACTAAGAAAACAACTAAAAACAAACGTCAATTACGTGGTACAGTACAAGTTCACCCTAGCGATATGGGTCATGTACGTAGCATGTTGCCTTACGCATAAATTAGGGAGTTAAAGAATGCCTAGAGTAAAACGTGGTGTCGTAGCGCGTGCACGTCACAAAAAAATAATCGCTTTAGCTAAAGGCTATCGCGGTCGTCGCAACAACGTATTCCGTGTTGCTAAAGAAGCGGTGATGAAAGCCGGTCAATATGCTTACCGTGATCGTCGTCAAAGAAAACGTCAATTCCGTAGTCTATGGATTGCGCGGATTAATGCTGGTTGTCGTGAATTAGGTTTAACCTATAGCCGTTTCATTAACGGTCTATTGAAAGCTGAAGTTGCTGTCGATCGTAAAGTATTGTCTGATTTGGCGATTACTGACAAATTAGCTTTTGCTAAATTTGTTGAAATTGCTAAAAGCAAATTAGCGTAATAAAGCCAATTGCTTTATAATAATGGGGGCTAGATAATAGTCCTCATTTTTTTTGCGTGGAGTTTATGGATAAGATTTCAATTCATGATAAGGCGTTACAGCAACGTGTAGTGCATTCGTTGGAAAAAGTTTGGGATTTAACTGATGATTTAGTGGACTTTTATCCACCATATGAAAATTATAGTGTTACGGTTTTTGGCTCAGCACGGATTCGCGAGGGTTCAATTGAGTATCAAGAGGTCGTGGAATTTACCAAGAGTCTGGCGCGTTTAGAATGTAATGTGATAAGTGGTGGTGGTCCTGGCATAATGGAGGCGGCTAATCGTGGGGCAATGGCGGGTAAATTAACCGATTCACCGGTCAAATCTGTTGGGATTAATATAGAGTTGCCGTTTGAGCAAAAAAATAATCCATATCTCGATGAATGCTTTCCACATAAAACTTTTTTTACTCGCTTACAGCACTTTACGGCAATAACTGATTGTTTTGTTGCGTTTTATGGTGGAATTGGTACCGTTTTAGAAATTCTAACCGTTTTGCAATTAATGCAAGTGAAGCAAATTTCAAATCGTAAATTGATCTTGGTTGGTGCGATGTGGCCAGGCTTAATTAAATGGTTTGAGTCCGAGATGTTAAATGAAGATATGCAGCTGATTCATAGCGGAGATTTACTGATACCATATCTGGTGCCGCATTATCAAGATGCGTTAGAAATAATCAAGCAGCATAAAACTCAACTTGATTTGTAGAATATTAATATAAATTTGAAAGAATTAGAGATGGAACAACTTTCCCAAGTTTTAAGCGTTGCACTGGATGAAATGAAGTTAATTGCTTCAATTCATGATCTAGAGCAACTTAAGTCGCGCTATGTTGGAAAACAGGGCTTAATTACTGCATTTATGCAGAAATTAAAAGATTTAGCTCATGAAGAGCGCAAGGCTTTTGGGGCACAAGTTAATCAGGTTAAAACCGAGTTTGAGACCGCTTTAGTTGTGCAACGGGATGCGATTTTAGCGCAGGAATTAAATAATAAATTAGCTAATGAAAGCATTGATGTCAGTTTACCTGGTCGTGGCTGTGGTGCTGGTAGTTTGCACCCTGTTACGTTGGCGCTTAATCGGGTCGTGAAAATTTTTGCACAACTCGGGTTTGCAGTTGCTGATGGTCCAGAGATTGAAAATGATTATTATAATTTTAAAGCTTTGAATATTCCCGATAATCATCCTGCACGCGCGATGCAAGATACTTTTTATACCGAAGCATGTAATGTTTTACGTACGCACACTTCGCCAATTCAAGTACGCTATGCAGAAACGCGTACGCCACCGATTAAAATTGTCGCTCCAGGGCGAGTTTATCGGGTGGATATGGACGCGACGCATTCACCAATGTTTCACCAAATGGAGTTATTGTGGATTGAAAATGGAATTAGCTTTGCTAATTTAAAAGCGATTATTATTGAATTTATGCGCAAATTTTTTGAAGATGATAGCTTACAAGTGCGGTTCAGAGCTTCTTTTTTCCCCTTTACAGAGCCTTCGGCTGAAATTGATATTTTCTTTAGTAAGACTGGTAAGTGGTTAGAGGTTGGCGGTTGCGGTATGGTACATCCTAAGGTGCTTAATTATATGAATATTTCCAGTAATGAATATACTGGTTTTGCCTTTGGTTTTGGGATTGATCGTTTAGCGATGCTTAAATATGGTATTACCGATTTACGTTTGATGTTTGAAAATGATTTAGATTTCTTGACGCAATTTAAGGGTTTATAAGATGAAAATTTCATGGAATCATTTACAAAGTTTCTTTAGTGACGCTTTGGATAAAAATTTAGTATTAGAGCGCTTGACGATGGCTGGGTTGGAAGTTGAAGAAGATCAACCTGTAGCGCCAGAATTTAGTGGTATTGTAGTTGGTTTAGTTACTGAATGCGTTAAACATCCTGATGCAGATAAATTATCGTTATGCAAAGTTGATGTGGGTTTGCCTGAGCCGTTGCAAATTATTTGTGGTGCTAGCAATGTCGGTGTTGGGGTTAAAGTTCCTTGTGCGCAAGTTGGTGCAGTTTTACCAGAGAATTTTAAAATTACCGAACGTAAAATGCGTGGCATCGTTTCTTATGGCATGTTATGTAGTGGAAATGAGATAGGTTGTCCAAGCGATGTCGATGGCTTACTTCTTTTGTCAGAAGATGCTCCAATCGGTGCGGATGTGCGGGAGTATTTAGATTTAAATGACCGTGTGATTGAATTTAAAATTACGCCAAATCGTGGTGATTGCTTATCTTACACTGGTTTAGCACGTGAAATTAGTGCGTTAACTGGCTTTAAACTAAAGACTGCTGTTGATACACGCAATTACCTGCAGCAAATTAGTTCACAACTTATCCTGCAGGTTGCAGCGCCACAAGCGTGTCCACATTACGTTGGTTTGATCGTGCACAATATTAATAATGTAGGTACAAGTCCAACTTGGTTAATTAAGTTATTAGAACGTAGTGGTATTCGTTCGATTTCGCCTGTGGTGGATATCACTAATTATGTGATGCTACAACTGGGGCAGCCGATGCATGCTTTTGATTTTGCTGCAGTTCAAGTTGGTATTGATGTACGCATGGCTAGTCAAGCTGAGCAATTAAAACTTTTGGATGGCAAAACTGCTAATTTAGCTGAAAATACGTTAGTAATCTGTGATGCAAAAAATAATCCTTTGGCTTTAGCTGGGGTGATGGGTGGCCTGGATTCTGGTGTACAATCAGAGACTTGTTCTTTGATTTTGGAGAGTGCTTTTTTTGCACCTGATGTGATTCAAGGTCAGGCGAAACGTTATGGAGTTAGTTCAGATTCGGCGTTTCGTTTTGAACGTGGGGTTGATCCGCAAATTCAACATGACGCAATTAATCTTGCGGCACAATTATTGGTGGATGTTTGTGGTGGAACTCCAACCGAATATTTGCATTTCTCATCTCAAGAAAAATTAATTAAACCAGCTGCGCTTAAATTACATTTTACTGAAATTGATAATTTTGTTGGTGAGAAAATTTCCCATGACCAAATTATTACTATTTTAGCTGATTTAGGTTGTCAGTTAAGTCTTGACGGTGATGATGGCTTTGAAGTGGTGCCACCAAGCTACCGCTTTGATTTAAAGCTTAAACAAGATATTATCGAAGAAATTATTCGTGTATATGGGTATGATCGGATTGAGGCAAAAATGCCGAAATTAACCTATAACCTAAATTCTTTGGATGAGCGTCAAATTCAATTGAATACCTTCAAGCAAACGCTGGTTGGGCATGGATTCAATGAAATAGTTAGCTATGCATTTATTGAAGATAAATATGCAGAATTGTTTGCCGATAAGCAAATTAAATTAATCAAGCTACAAAATCCAATCGCGGGCTTAAATATTCTACGCAATAATCTAGTAGCTGGTTTAATTAAGAGTTTGCAATATAATCTCAATCGTGGTTGTGAGCGGGCGCGCTTGTTTGAGTTAGCGCGGGTTTTCCATGGTGAGTCCGCAGAGCAGCAGCCATTACAGCTAGCAGGTTTAATTTATGGTAAAATCTCTGCTTTGAATTGGACAGCGAGTCAAGAGTGCGTTGATTTTTATGATTTACGCTTGGTTCTTGAAGAATTATTGCTTAATTATGGTGAGCTAAGTTTAGTGAAGTATGTTTCAAATGATCAACTTTATCACCCAGGACGCAGTGCACAGATTAAGCTTGGTGAGCGTGAGGTTGGTTTTATTGGCCAACTGCATCCTAAATTTGCTGCAGAAATTAATGGTATAGATTTACCATATATTTTTGAAATAAATTTGGAGCATTTACCTGAGCCTAGCGCCTTTAAATTAAAACCAAGTAGCAAATTTCAAAAGGTATCACGTGATTTGGCGTTTGTGATTTCTCAAGAAACGCAAGTTGGTGCAATTATGCAACAAATTAATCAGCTTGAAATTAATGAGTTAATTGATTTAGCCGTTTTTGATATTTTCCAAGGTGGCAATTTAGCCGCGGCGGAAAAAAGCGTTGGGTTTAACTTTATTTTTCAAGCCGAGAAAACTTTGGCGGATGAAGAAATTAATTTGTGGTTAAGTTCAATTAAATCTTTAGTGTGTGATAAGTTTGCAGCTCGGCTGCGTTAATTTTTAAATTTAAATATTTTTCCGAGGAAAACATGACAAGTACAGTAACAAAAAATGATTTAATTCAAGTGGTTATGGATAATTCTGAATTAACCCGTGTTGAATCATACCGTTTAGTTGAAGATTTTTTTGACGTAATGAGTAAGAGTTTAGAAGATGGAACTGAAGTAAAGGTTTCGGGTTTTGGTAATTTTGTGCTGCGTGATAAGAGTCCACGAGTTGGTCGCAATCCTAAAACTAAAGAAGAATTTCCGATCAATGCGCGTCGCGTAGTTTCATTTCATACCAGCAATTTATTAAAAGAGCAAATCAAAGGTTTTAAACCTGAGTAATTTATAGGGTGAAATACCTGAGTGATTTAGTGTGGCATGACCATAAAATTAATGTGGCGATTTTGTGCCTATGCTAAAATCACGGCTAGAGAAATCATGAAAGGATTTTACAATGTTTAAACAATATTGGAAAGAAATTTTCTGTTTACTCGTGATAAAAGCTGTTTTATTAACTGGTTTGTGGTATAAATCTTTTCGGACGCCACCACAATTAGATGATAAGGCTGCTGGCGAGCACATTATTTATTAATTTTTGAGGGTTAAAACTATGGAAACACTAGTTGACTTATCGCGTTTACAGTTCGCGATAACGGCACTGTACCATTTTATTTTCGTACCACTTACACTTGGTATGACATGGTTATTGGTAATTATGGAAACGATCTACGTAATTACTGGTAAACAAATTTATAAAGATATGACCAAGTTCTGGGGTAAGCTTTTTGGGATTAATTTCGCAATTGGGGTTACCACTGGTCTTACGATGGAATTCCAATTTGGTACGAATTGGGCTTACTATTCGCATTATGTGGGTGATATTTTCGGTGTGCCTTTGGCGATTGAAGGCTTAATGGCTTTCTTCTTAGAGTCAACTTTCATTGGGATGTTCTTTTTTGCTTGGGATCGTGTATCTAAAAAGCAACATTTGCTTTTCACTATCTTAGTTGCAGTTGGATCAAATTTATCGGCGTTATGGATTTTAGTTGCCAATGGTTGGATGCAAGAGCCAGTTGGTACTATTTTCAATCCAATTACGATGCGGATGGAAATGTCGAGTTTTTATGCGGTATTGTTTAGTCCAGTTGCGCAAGCTAAATTCTTCCACACTACCTGTGCTGGTTACGTTACCGCATCGGTATTTGTTATGGGTATTTCAGCATTCTACTTGTTAAAAAAACAAGATTTACCGTTTGCTCGTCGTTCATTTAAGATTTCAGCGTTATTTGGTTTCTTTGCCTCAATTGCTGTAATTATCATGGGTGACCAATCTGGTTTATATGTTTATCATGCACAACCGTCTAAATTGGTGGCGATTGAAGGTGTTTGGCATACTGAAAAAGCTCCAGTTGGTTGGTCTGTTCTTGCTTGGCCAGATCAAAAAACTCATTCTAATTTATTTGATGTTAAGATTCCTTATCTTGGCAGCTTAATTTTAACGCATGATTTTACAACTGATGTAAAAGGTGCTGATGAGATTATTGCTGAAAATAAAGTTAAAATTGTTCAAGGTCAACAAGTTTTACTACAGTTGGAACAATTTAGAAAAAATCCACATGATACTTCATTAGTTGCGCAAATTCAAGCCAATTCAGAATATTTAGGCTATGGTTTGTTATTGAAGAGATATACGGATGATTTGAATAATGTTACACCGCAAATGATTGATCAAGCTGCGGAAAGTACCATTCCTAATATGTTACCATTGTATTATAGCTTTAGAATTATGGCTTTCTTAGGAGCTTCGTTCTTTGTTTTATTCGGTCTTGCATCTTGGTATTCTTTTGGTAAACGTAAGTCGTATGAAACTAAAACATGGTTATTGAAATGGGCTTTATGGTGGATGCCTACACCTTGGATTGCTTGCTGGGCAGGTTGGATTGTTGCTGAATATGGTCGTCAACCATGGTCAATTTTTGGAATTTTACCAACTTATTTATCAGCGTCAAGTTTAACTAGTGGCGAAGTAATTTTCTCATTGGTTGGGTTTGTATTAATCTACACATTATTGTTGATTGTTGAACTGTGGTTAATGTTTAAGTATGCTCGCTTAGGTCCTTCTAGCTTAGGTACTGGCAAATATCACTTTGAACAAGAGGGGAAATAACATGGAATATGCAATTCTTCGTGTAATTTGGTGGGTACTGGTTGCGGTGCTCATGATTGGGCTAATGATCATGGATGGTCATGATATGGGTGTCGGTACATTATCGCCATTCGTGGGTAAAACTGATTCTGAACGTCGTGCTGCAATTAATTCAGTTGCGCCACATTGGGATGGTAATCAAGTTTGGTTTATTACTGGTGGTGGAGCGGTGTTTGCTGCATGGCCATTGGTGTATGCGGCTTCATTCTCAATGTTGTATATCGCAATTTTAGCCGTGTTATGGACGTTATTTTTACGAGCTCCTGCGTTTGACTATCGTTCTAAAATTGAAAATCCAACATGGCGTGCGACATGGGATTGGGTATTGTTTGTTGGTTCAGCAGTTCCTCCACTCTTGTTTGGGGTTGCGGTTGGTAACGTAATGCTGGGAATTCCATTCCATTTTGATGATAGTATGCGTTTAACTAGTGATGCCAGCAACCCATTATTTGGCTTCCTAGGTTTACTTTCTCCGTTCGCCTTGTTATGCGGTTTAGTATCATTTTGCATGACAGCAGCACACGGTGGGGTTTATCTATCAATTCGTACCGAAGGAGCGATGCAAGCGCGTGCGAAGAAGGCTGCGGCAATTTTCTCAATTTTAGCGATTGTGCTCTTTGCCGTTGGTGGCTTAATGGTTGGACATATTAATGGTTATGTAGCTACAAATTTAGATCCAAATGCAGCTTCAGATCCATTGATGAAAACAGTTGAAGTGGTGAAGGGGGCATGGTTAAATAACTATAAACTTTATCCAATTACCATGTTAGTACCTGCTTTAGGTTTTATTGGTTTATTATTCTCATTGATCTTTAATATTAAAGGTAAATCAGGTCTTGCATTTATTTTTAGTGGCATTGGGATTGCAGGTATTATTTTAACTGCAGGTGTTTCAATGTTCCCATTCATTATGCCATCAAGCTCTAATCCTATCAGTAGTTTGACTGCATTTGATGCTACTTCATCTGAACATACGTTACTTTTAATGTTGGTTGCAGCGTTAATTTTTACTCCAATTATATTAACTTATACTTCTTGGGTATATAAAATTATGCGCGGTAAATTAACTACGGCACGTATTGAAGAAAATTCGCATACAATGTATTAATTAATGTATTAAAGGAACTAACATGACATTTTTAGTATGGGTGATTGGTGCTTACATTATAGTTCGAATTGTAAGTGACAGCCTAGTAAAGCAAGAACTTGATCCTAGCGATTTAGATCGTTAGAATATAGTGTTGATCTCTAAGCCCCGCAGTAGAATAGCTACTGTGGGGCTTTTTTTAGCCATTTAGGTTTTAATTTATCGCTGCTTGGCGTACGGAGTTTTATTTGAGTTACTCTTTTGATTTTATATTGAATTTAAATTGTCGTGGGTATCTGATTAGTGCTTAGTTGGCAAAGGTGTAGGATATCTACGACGATATTTAGTTTTGATAAAATATACTTTATTTGAATAATTAGCTACGTTTGTTGTAATTATCTGATCTGATTTATTAACTGAGTCAATTTTACAAGACGGCTTAGATGCGATTGGTTGCTATTTTAAGGGTAGTTAAGTATAATGCTCTTCTATTTATTATTGAGAATTTATCATGGCAAAATTAGGTAATTTAATCCGCAAACAGCTCAATCTTCCGCTGATTATCGTTGGGTTTGCTGGGGTTATTGGCATTTATCATATCTTTTCGTATTTGATTCCATTTACGGATAATGCTTTTGTGGTAACCAATGTTACACCCGTTGCTGCGGATGTTTCTGGGTTTATTACCGATATTTATGTTAAAAATGGTCAGCCGATTAAAAAAGATCAGCCAATTTTTAAGGTTTATCAAGAGCCTTATCGGTTGGCACTTTCTCAAGCCAGTGCTGATTATCAGCAAGGTTTAAAGAAGGTGATTGTGTTGCAACGCCAAATTGATAAAGCTAATTCGCTAGTTAAATCTACGCAGGCGGAGCTAGCTAAAGCTCAGTATGAACTTGATTTAAAAAAAGATCAAGCTGTTGCCGAAGCCGTGCCAGTATTAGAAATAAAAAAATTGGGTTATGATGTTGAAGTCTTAACCAATAAGCTCGCCGCATGGCAGCATGAAGTTGCTATATTGCTTGCTCAAGTTGATGAACAACAGCAAATTGTAGCCAGTTTAAAGGCTAAAATGGATAATGCGCAGGTTAATTTAGATTTAACTGTGGTACGAGCACCGAGCGATGGTGTCGTAGATAATATGTACATTTCCACCAATACGCCGATTAAAATTCATGAACCTGTATTTTCATTTATTGATACGACTAACTATTATATCCAAGCTAACTTAAACGAAACTGATTTACGCAATGTGCGGGTTGGCGATAAAGTGACAATTATGTTACGCATGTATTATTTTGATAAAATTTTTCACGGTGTGATTGTAAATACGCTTTGGGCGGCAGATCGGCAAACTACTTCAGCTAAGACCCAACTGCAAAAAGTTCAAAATGAAAATGAATGGTTGTTGTTGCCACAGCGTTTCCCGGTGCAAATTAAAGTGTTAGACGTTGATCCTAATTACCCCTTGAATCCTGGCGCTAGTGCTTATGTGTATATCTCGACTAAAAAATAGCCTAAATAATTATGATCCATTTGGAGAGCATCGGGTTAATGGTTTAAAAGCCGTCTTGGTGCTCGAATTATTATTTTTATTCAATTATGTTTATAGTATTCCCAATCCCTATTTTTATTATTTCTATGTGCCACTAACCGCCTTTGCTGCTGAAATTGCTGGTACTACATTGAAGGATAAATTTGTCTTTTATGCTTTTAGCGTCATGGGGGCAATTCTGGCAATTTTTATCTTTAATTTAGCCTCAAGTAATAAAACCTTTTTTATAATTGTGGTGTTGCTGTATTCGTTGCTGTTGTACTGGGTTGCAATTTATAAATTACGCAGCATGTTTGTGCCAGTGCCGCTAATTTTAAGCCTAGCCGCTTATTCTTTACTATATAGCGCGAATAATAATAATTTTTACATTGCCTTAAATCACGGTTTACAATCATTTGTCGCAATGTTGGTCGTGATGGCTGGGTTAGTCTTGTTTCCTCGGCAGTATTATTTATGGATCTGGCGTAAAGCGTTTTATCAATTATTACTTAAAGTTAGTCACTATACTGGCGAAATTAGCCGCGGCGTAGTTGTCGAAATTCCAATTATTCCAAGCACGGTAATTATGCATCGTTATGCATTAATGCTTTCACCGCGGATGCGTGTATTCAGTATTTTAAAAATTACCCTATTGGCGATGGATTTAGTCATGAGTTTATCCTATCTAGAGGCTTTCCAAAAACAGCTGCGGGCACCGTATATACTTTTTTTACATCGTTATTTAACGTTATTGAGTAACGCATGTAAAAATCAACAGCCGCTACTTATTCAAGAACATGATTTACAGATTTTTCAAGAAACCCATGAGTTACGCAGTCTATATCATTTAATTAAGAGTTGGAATTATTTATGTTTGACTCACTAAGTTATAACCGCTTGAGTTATCGCGCAATTCGCGGCTTGCAGATTTGTATCGTATTTAGTTTTACGATTTTTTTGCAAGAATGGCTCCGCATGCCGCATGCTGGGTGGATTGGTTTTTCGGTCATGATGATTTATGTTGGTTTTGATCATGGTACAACTTTATTTCGTACTTTTCATCGCTTTTGGGGGATGATTTTGGGGTTAATTAGTGGTTTTTTATTATGGTTTTTAGGGCATGTTGATTTTAGATTGTTGATTCTGATTATTCCAATTACGATCTTTTTAGCTTATTTTTTGGTCGGACATGCCTATAGTGTACCAACAATTTTCACGGTTAACACGGCGGTAATTGGTACGGGATATTTCTCAGCTAATCTTACCACAACTGTAAATAGTTTTATTTATGATTATACCGCGGCAACTATAGTGGCTCTGGCAATTTGTGTTTTTTTTGAATATTTCATTTTCCGCCGTTATGGTTTAATGCAGCGCTTTATCAATGATACTCAGTTACAAATTATTCAGCAATTGAAAATATTACTTGAATTGTTAAACCGTGAGTCTATTTCTAAAATTGCATGGTTTAATGCTTGTATTGGTTTGAGTCAGCTCTTGGGTGAAGTAAATAATTTAGTGCGCAATAGTGAATTTGAATACAGTTCGCATAAAGCAGTTGGGAATGAATTTAATCAATTTGTTACTTTGACTAATCAAATTTTTGTAAATTTAAAAGCGCTGTATTCAGCCTATTACTCTCCGCGCTATCATAAACATGACTACAATCAAGTATTTAATCAGGTGCAAGCTCAATTGGAGCAATTGGAAAACTTAATGAATTTAGATGTTGACTTAACGATTAAATCTGGAGCAATTTATAATGCGAATAAATAATATTTTAGTCTGGATTTTGCCAGTTGTAATTGGGGCATGTTCGTATAATAGTAGTTATCAAAAGCCACAAGTTCCAGTTAGTAGCAAGTGGAGTGTGCCGTTGAATAATTTGGCGGCAACTGAAAGCAATCTGCCTTATTTGGCTTGGTGGCAAGGGTTTAATGATCCTACATTGAATCAATTAATTGAAAGCGGCTTAGTGGCGAATAACGGCTTGAATATGTCACGTGGACATGTTGAGGCTGCCGAGGGCGAATTGAAGAAAGTTCAGTTCCAATGGGTGCCAGATCTTAATTTTGTGCTGGGTTATTCCAATAATCCTGCAACAGGTTTTCCGGGTTTAGTTGCATTATTTGCGCCGAATTATACCATGAATATTTTTTCACAGCTCAAACAACAAAAACGTGCTGAATATGAATTAGCTGCGGCTAAAGCCGAGGATGATGCGGTTAAATTAGACGTAATTACTCAGATTAGCGCAAGTTATTTTACTTATTTAGCTGAAGTCGAACGCAAGCAATTGTTGCAGGTGTTGGCTGATGATATTACCCATTTAGCTGATATTAGCGTTAAAGTTTATCAACAAGGTTTATCGGCTGATCAAAACTCGTTGGAGATGCGTGCACAGGTTAATTTAATTCGTGGTGAACAAGAAGTTATTGAGCAAAATATTGTGGTGACGCGAAATGCCTTACGCTATTTGATTAATCAAAACCCAGGTGAAATTACCACCCCGCAGAAATTTATTAATTTGCAGAATCGACACTTGGTACCTGGGCAATTACCTATGACGGTATTAGCTAATCGTCCAGATATGCAATTAGCTGAGAACCAGTTGCGCGCATCGAATGAGGGAATTGGCTTAGCGGCAAGCCAACTGCTACCCACCGTACAATTAGATTTCATTGGCGGCCCTGTGGCTGGTAATAATGCGTATAATTTCCCCTCACCATTAATGCAAAATGCGGTAGATTTTAATGATGAATTACTTAAAATTCCTGCGCTTAAATTATCCGCACTTGGTGAAATTGATAAAGCCAAAGGCTTAGATAAAGTTTCCTATTATAATTATATCGATACTTTGCAAAAGGCGCTGCGTAATTCGACTAATGCGTTATCGGCTAATTATCGCTTGACTAATAAATTGCAACAAACCGAATCAGCTCAGCAGCAATTAGCCAAGTCATATAATTTAAATGAGCGTTTATTTCAACGTGGTATCCAAAGTAAAATGGACACACTCAAGAGTAAAATTGCCTTGGATCGTATTCAGATTAATGTCAATCAAGATAAATTACAGCAACTTTTAACCATTGTTAATTTATATCATGAATTAGCTGGCGGTTATAAAAACGGTGAGTCAGTTGAAGTGGCAGAAAAAACCAAGAGTTAACGGATAACTTTATTGTTGATATTCAATGGCGGACTCAAAGCTCACCGCAATTCCGGTTAAACCTGGTTGATTTGCCAATAGATTGCCATCTGGATATATTGGCTGATAATTAGCCGCTAAGCCACTTACATTGAGCATGTAATTATCGGGGCTTAGGGTTAGCTGTAAAATAGCAGGTGCTGATTGTGTAGTAATGGTGGTTACTTCGGTTGCGGGATTACCTCCCGATGGAGTTAAACTGATTTTGACATTGCAGGGTGCAAGCACGCTACAATTTAGTCCACTTGGATCGACTGAGACTTTTACCGTCATCGGTTGATCATCAAACATATCATCATTGTATGGATTGGCTGGAGCTATACTCGATGAACCGCAGCCAATTAGAGCACCACAGAGTGTAAGTAAAATAAATTTCTTGTTCATGGGTATAATCTCATTCAGTAGATTAGGTGTTATTAGTTAAGAAGTTAATCGGGTGCCTGAGTGAGTTAAATGACATTCTTAGATCCAATTTTTCTTTCTCAGTGCTTGAAGAATACCATTTTGATCCAATCCCATGGTACGTAGTAATAATTTTGGATCGCCGTGTTCGGTAAATTCATCAGGTATCCCCAGTTGTAAAACTGGATTACTGAGGTTCAATAGTTGCATTACTTCAAGACAGGCTGATCCAGCGCCCCCCATAATCACATTTTCTTCGATAGTCACGATGTATTCATGTTCATTACAGATTTGTTGGATTAATGCAACGTCAAGAGGTTTAACAAAGCGCATATCACAAAGGGTTGCATCGATGTCATGGGCAACTTGTAATGCAGGCTGCACCATTGAACCGAAGGCTAAAAATGCAATTTTTATACCTTTGCGCAGAATCCGACCTTTACCAAGTGGTAAGATTTGCATGGTTTTATCGATGTCAACCCCGATTCCTGCGCCACGTGGATAGCGTACTGCGCAGGCTTGATTGAGTCTAAATCCAGTGTAAAGCATTTGATAGCATTCATTTTCATCACTGGGTGTCATTACGATAAGATTAGGAATGCAGCGTAAGAAGCTTAGATCGAAAGCTCCGATATGAGTTGGACCATCAGCACCAACTACGCCAGCACGATCAATTGCAAATAAAACTGGAACATTTTGTAGCGCAACATCATGAATTAATTGGTCGTAGCCGCGTTGTAAAAAAGTTGAATAAATCGCTACAATTGGCTTGATGCCTTTACTCGCCGCACCGCCAGCAAAGGTAATTGCGTGTTGCTCGGCAATTCCGACATCAAAAAACTTATCGGGATACTGTTTGGCAAATTCAACCATTCCTGAACCTTCACGCATGGCCGGGGTAATTGCTATAAACTCATCATCAATCTTGGCAATATCACATAAAAATTGACCAAAAATTTGGGTGTAAGTTGGCGCAGATGGCTTTCCATTTTGCATGCCATCGGCAGGGTTAAACTTACTCACGCCATGATAGGTAATTGGATCGTTTTCTGCTAACTTGTAACCCTGACCTTTTTTGGTAACAATGTGTAAAAATTGGGGACCTTTTAAATTGCGCAGTTCAGTTAAAGTTTCAATTAATTGATCTAAGTCATGTCCATCAATTGGGCCAATATAGTTAAAACCTAATTCCTCAAACATCGTACTTGGCATAACCATGCCTTTCATATGTTCTTCAACCTTGTGGGCCAGTTTTTGTAGATTGGGTACAATACTAAGTGTTTTATTGGCTTTGTCTTTGACGGTATTATAAAACCGGCTGGCTAAAATCGAAGATAAATAACTACTAACTGCGCCAACATTTTCTGAAATTGACATTTCATTATCATTAAGGATTACCAACATGTCAGTTTTTAGCCAGCCAGCATTATTTAAACCCTCAAAGGCTAAACCAGCAGTCATTGAACCATCGCCAATAATTGCAACTACCTTATCATCTTTACCACGCAGCTGATTGGCAACAGCCATACCTAATGCGGCTGAAATCGAAGTTGAAGAATGTCCGACATCAAAGGTATCATATTCGCTCTCAGAACGCTTTGGAAAGCCTGATAATCCACCAATTTGACGTAAGCTATCCATTTTGGTACGCCGTCCAGTTAAAATTTTGTGAGCATACGATTGGTGACCCACGTCCCAAACTAGAGCATCTTCAGGGGTGTTGTAAACATAATGCAGCGCAACGGTTAATTCGACACAGCCAAGATTAGAGGCGAGATGCCCACCAGTTTTACTCACATTGGCCAGAATAAATGCGCGTAACTCTTGAGTTAGTGTATAAAGCTCACCACGCTTTAGTTGGCGTAGTTCTTGCGGGTAGTTAATGCGTTCTAATAATGACCGATGTGTCATGGTTGTTTCAATCTGTTAAAGCGTAATTTAAGAGTGGCGATAATAAACATTATCGGCTAAAAATTTTAAAAGTTGACTATTGGGTTGTTGTTGAATTAAGTTAATAATTTCTGAGTGCAGGTCATGTGCGGTTTTTTGTGCGCTGCTGAGACCCAAAATATTCACATAAGTGGCTTTATCTTGCAAATGATCTTTGTTGGCAGTTTTACCGAGTGTTGCGGTATCTTCGGTCACATCAATGATGTCATCGACAATTTGGAAGAGTAAACCAATTTTTTTTGCAATTAAATCAATTTGTTGATATTGTTGTGGGTTGAAATTTGCTCCAGCAAAATAGCCTGCTAAAATGGATGCACGTAATAGCGCACCAGTTTTAAGCAAGTGCATTTCTTGGAGTTGCGCAAGAGTTAACGCTTTGCCTGTGCTTAGCCAGTCGATGGTTTGCCCACCAACCATGCCTTGTAGTCCAATGGATTGCGCGAGTAAATTAATTATAGTTAACTTATTGGTGGCTGGTAGCTCTAATTGGTCTGAGCTAAGAATTTCAAAGCAGAGGGTGTTTAAAGCATCTCCGGCTAAGAGCGCGACGGCATCGCCATAAATTTTATGGTTAGTCGGTTTACCACGGCGTAAATCATCATTATCCATAATTGGTAAGTCATCATGAATTAATGAGAAACAATGAATCATTTCGATTGAACTACCAATCGTGATACAGGTTGCAAGTTCAGCGCCGCTTAATTTACCCGCTGCAATCGTAAAGAGTGGACGAATTCGTTTACCGCCATCTAGGCAGGAGTAGCGAATTGCTTCCAGAAGAGTTTCACACTTACTTGGAAGAGTGAGTAGTTGAGTTAGGCATAGTTCAATTTGTTGGAGAGTTTGTTCGCGCCAAAGTTCAAGATGCTGCATATTATTCCGCGTTAAAATCTTTTAGTTGATTGGTTTCTTGGTCGAGAATTTTAATTTTTTGTTCGACATCACGAAGCTTGTCCTGACAGAATTTTACCAGTTCCATACCGTGTTTATATTGATTTAATGCGTGATCTAAATCAATTTGATCGATTTCAATATGCTGAATAATTTGTTCTAATTCGGTAATTGCGCTTTCAAAGCTTTCGGCAACTTTTTTAACCATGAGTAGTTCCTTGGATTAATTTATTAATTGGCTTGATCATTATCAAGCAAAGTACGAATACGATTAGGCTGAAAATAAAGTAAATAGTAAATGAGTGGAGGTAAGTTTTTTCTAGTACTTGAATGCTAGCATTGGCGGCAGTTACGGAACTTTGCGCTAATAGCCCTGCTAGTTTTCCTCCTAAACCAATTGACATTAAGAAAATTCCCATCATCGCACCGTGAAATTTATGGGGTACGAGTGTGCTAACCATGGCTAAACCGACTGGAGCTAAAAATAATTCGCCCAGCGCAATGATTAAGTAACTGGAGATAATGAATATTTGTGGTAATAAGGCATTGTGGCTAATCGCAAATTGCAAGCATAAGATTAGAATTAAAAAGCTCGCGCTATTGCAGATAAAACTTAAGCTAAATTTAGCTGGGATGGATAAATTTTTATTGCGTTTTTGTAACCAAATAAATAACCCGTTCACCAATGGTCCAAAAATAATTACCCCCAGTGACTCGAAGGCGGTGAGTGAGCTAGCTGGTAGACTTAATTGAGTGACACGTGCCGTAGCTAAGCTGACTGAGAAAAATTGTTGAAAATATACCGCCCAGTAGAGCCCTGAAAAAATAGTTAATAGGCCAAAAGCAATTAATTTTTTACGTTCAATACCTTGATGAATGTTGGTTATATAAATTAGAAATATAATGCTAGAAACGCCGATTACAACAAAAAGTAAATCTGAAAGGAATTGATTTTGAATGCCAAAAAATGCCGTAATAACCAGTGCCAGAATAGCCAGCGTCGCTTTAACTAGTCCCTGCTTATTATGTGTGGTGCTGCGTGGATCAATTAGCTTATATTTGTGTTTACCAATAAAAAACGTTATTAGTGCAATGGCTAGGCCAATGGCGGCAGAGCCAAAAACGGCAAACCATCCAAGGTAAATCTTAATAAATCCACCCAAGAAGCTTCCGCCAATTGCACCAAAGTAAATTCCTACGTAAAATAAGGTGTAACCAACATCTTTTTTTTCAGGGTGATCTTTATACAGCATGCTTAACATGCTTGAGATATTGGGTTTTAGCATACCTGTACCAACAGTTACAATTGCTAAACCACAGATGAATAGATTGGTTCCTGTTGCAATAGTTAAGAGTAAATAACCCATACAGAGTAAGCTGGCCCCAGTCATAATGGCTTTTTCATAACCAATATAGCGATCGGCAATTATTCCACCAAAAATACTGTTGACATAAGCTAATGCTGTAAATGATCCAACCATGGCATAGGTTGCCGAATCACTTAGATGAATTTTTTCAAGCGCATAAAACACGAGTAGAGATTGCAAGATATAAAAACCATAACGTTCCCACATCTCCGTTAGAAAGAAAATGGCAAATCCTTTGGGTTGTTTTTGATTAAGCATTAGATGATAGCCCGTTCGTTATTGGTTATTAGGTAAGTATTATAACATAGTTATTTAGTTAATAATTTTTGCCAGAGTGTAAATTATTTTGTAAAATAACTAAAAAACACTTGCAATTGTTGCTGATTTGAGATTATAATACTGATCTCAACTAAAGGAAGCTTGGCAGAGCGGTTGAATGCACCAGTCTTGAAAACTGGCGAGGATGCGAGTCCTCCGTGAGTTCGAATCTCACAGCTTCCGCCACATCATTATTTCAAATACTACCAACTCACTAGAATCATTACCACTAAGTACACAAGCATATTTATTTTAATTAAGTAAATTTCTTATATTTAGTTAGCTTAAATGAATTATATTTCAAAACTCAATCTAAATTTCTATATTCGCTGAAAACAGTAAGTTGTTAGTATGAACTTTCTGATTTATTTTAGTTTAAATTTTTATTCTTGTAGGGCATTAAGTGATGTATGATGATATTTTAATATTTATTAAGCTAGTTGATAACATGAGCTTTGGTAAGACGGCAATAGATTTGAAAACTACACAATCAACAATAAGTCGTAGAATTAAAGCGCTTGAGGATGAGCTGGAATTAAAGTTGCTATTTCGCGATACTCGAAATTTGAAGTTAACCGAAGAGGGGCAACAATTATATTTTAGTTTTCGCGAGCAAGAAAAATTTTTAATTAAGCAAATCAATAATATTAAAATGCCTAAGCAGCCAAATCAAGGTAGCTTTAGTCTTTCTCTGCCTTTTTCTCTTTCGCACGGAGCAATTACGCCATTAATTGCTAAATTTTTAGCGGCTTATCCAGAAATTAATATTGAAGCACATTATGGTGTTGTTAAAGCTAATATTATTGCGGATGTCGATGTCGCAATTAGTTTAGTAAAGCCAAAAACAGAAGATAGTGAATATTACCTTTTAGCTACGCGAAAAGTGCAGGCTTATTGTTCGCCAACATATATTAAGCAGCATGGATTGCCGACTTCTATTGAAGAGTTATTAAATGGCGAGCATCGTTATATGGGTGTTACTAATGCTAATGATGGAATTGATGAATTTATTTATCTGACGAATGCGATAACTAAAGAAACAGTACAGATTAAAAATCGCGGTTGTCAGTTTATTTCTAATTCACCATTACATGCCGCTGAATTTGGTGTGCACTCGGATATGATTGTTTGGGGGTGGGATAGTGTGTTTTCAGAGTATTTGCAAAGTAAAAGATTAATTAAGGTTTTACCTGAGTATTATTTTAAAGAATTACCTCTTTATCTTATAAAACGCAATAAAAATTCAATGATCGTTGACACCTTTACTCAATTTATATGCTCAAATATTCAAATGTAATTTATTCGGTTTGTTGATACTATTGTTAGGCTTCATGCATGGAAGCTGAATCCTCTAGTATAACTTTAATTCTGTGCGACAGTTCCATATTTTCGACATAATCGGGGAATCGTTTCTAGACCCAAAAATACGCTAGTTTGTGCAGTAGTCCAGCCTGTGATTTATCGCATATGCTTCTTATCTCCTGTTAATGCTCCACGTTTAATTATCGTGGGGCTTTTTCATTTTGTATGTTTCAATACTTGGGTGTGAATAAAAATAAATCTTTCACTAAATAACACTCGTATGATACAACAATATTAGTGGTTATACCGGTCAATTAACCATTTTTTAACTGTGGTATAATTATGTCCTAATTATTTTAAGGTTATTTAACAATGAACAATGTTTATACCACTTGTCATTCCTCCGAATATGACATTAGATTAGCAATGGAAGAAGCATCACGTTGCTTACTTTGCTATGATGCACCATGTTCTAAAGCGTGTCCTGCAGAAACTAAACCCGATCAATTCATCCGTGCCATTCGTTTCCGTAATTTTAAAGGCGCGGCAGAAATTATTCGCGAAGCCAACGTTTGTGGTGGTAGCTGTGCGGTAGTCTGTCCTGCTGGTAAGTTATGCGAAGGTGCTTGCTTACGTAAAGAAATCGATAAGCCAATTGAAATTCGTAAATTACAACAATTTGCCGTTCGTCAAGAAATGAATCATGACATGCAAATTTTAACCAACACAGATGCTACTAAAAAAGCTAAAGTAGCTTGTATTGGTTCTGGTCCAGCTAGTTTGGCCTGTGCGGCAAAATTAGCCCAGGCAGGCTATACAGTAGAAATATTTGAAGCCAATGCTAAAGCTGGTGGTATGTTGAGTTATGGAATTCCTCCTGCTCGCTTAAGTCAAGAAATCGTCGATTGGGATATTAAAACTGTAACTAATTTAGGAGTTAAAATTCATCTAAATACTCAAGTTGGTAAAGATGTTTCTTTTGCTGATTTAGAATCTAAATTTGCCGCGGTATTTGTGGGTTGTGGATTATGGCAAGGTCGTAAAATCGGTCTTGCAGGTGTGGAATTAGCTGGTGTAATTGATGCCGTGGACTTTTTAGCAGCAGCAAGGGCTACTTCAGGTACTGGAGTTAAAGTGGCTCAAAATGTGGTGGTAATTGGTGCTGGTGATACCGGTATGGATTGTGCAGCGACGGCAAAATTATTGGGTGCTGAGAATGTAACGGTTATCTGTAATCAAGATACAATTCCTGCGTATCATGAAGAATTAGAATATGTACAACGTATGGGTGTAACTGTGGTAACTAAATATCAACCACAACAAGTTATTGGTACTCAAGCCGTTGAAGGTGTACTTTCAACTCACCAAGATGGATATTCAGAATTAAAATTAAAAGCCGAGCAAGTTATTTTGGCGGTTGGTCAAGTAAAGCGTGAAGATGGTTTACCTGCTGTAGTTGCAGCTAAAGGTAAAGTATTTGCCGCGGGTGATGTGATTAATGGTGGTAGTACGGTAGTTGAGGCGGTTAAGCAAGGTAAATTAACGGCTGCTGCAATAATTGAATTTTTGGCTAAGGGAGAATAATCATGGCTGTTAAAAAAGATTTATCAATTGATTTTCTTGGTGTACGCTGTGAAAATCCATTCTTCTTAAGCTCATCACCTGTCGGTAGTAACTACGATATGGTTGCTAAATGTTTCGATGAGGGCTGGGCAGGTGTTTACTTTAAAACGATTGGTTTTTTCATTGCTGATGAATGTTCACCACGCTTTGATATTGTAAACAAAGAGGGAACTCCTTGGGTTGGTTTTAAAAACATGGAACAAATTTCTGATAAACCACTGCAAAAAAATTTAGATGCGATGGCAAAATTAAAAAAAGATTACCCAACTAAAATCATGGTTGCTTCAATAATGGGTGAAAATGAACAAGAGTGGGAAGATTTAGCTCGTCTAGTCACTGAGGCTGGGGCTGATTTGATTGAATGTAATTTTTCTTGTCCGCAAATGACTAGTCATGCTATGGGTTCAGATGTCGGCTCTAATCCAGAGCTAGTTAAAAAATACTCAGCGGCGGTAGTTCGTGGTACTCACTTACCTGTTATTGCAAAAATGACGCCAAATATTACTTTGATGGAAGTTCCTGCATTGGCAGCAGTTCAAGGTGGTGCACACGGTTTAGCTGCGATTAATACAATTAAATCAATTACCAATATTAACTTTGATCATTTAACTGCAATGCCTGTGGTAAATGGTAAATCTTCAATTTCTGGTTATTCTGGTGCTGCGTGTAAACCAATTGCTTTACGTTTTTGTGCGCAATTGAAACAGCATGAAGAATTAAAAGATATTCCGTTAAGTGGAATGGGTGGAATTGAAACGTGGCGCGATGCAGTTGAATTCTTATTACTGGGTTGTGAAAATCTACAAGTGACTACTTCAATTATGCAATACGGTTATCGGATCATTGATGATCTGTGTAATGGTTTAGAGCACTTTATGGAAGAGCGCGGTTATAATAACTTACGTGATTTTATTGGCTTGGCATTGACTAATATTGTTCCAGCTGAAGATTTATCGCGTGATTTCAAAATCATTCCTGATATAGATATGGATAAATGTATCGGTTGTGGTCGTTGTTACGTTTCTTGTTATGATGCAGCCCATCAAGCAATTGATTGGAAGGCCGATAAACGCCAGCCAATTATTAATGATAAATGTGTTGGTTGTCATTTGTGTATTAACGTTTGCCCAGTAGTTGGTTGTATGACTCCAGGTGAAGTTAAATTCAAAGAGGGTCGTAAACAATTTACAGTGGATAAAGAAAAAATATTGCTAACTTAACTGATAGATCTGTCAAAAATTTTGTTATCATAAATAGAGTGAGAGTGCAATCACAGGCAGGAGCTTTTATCGCTTCGTATTATCATCAAAATAGTGAACTGATTTTTATTTCAACAATACGTCAGTTTGTGACATAATCAAGCCTTTGATCTAATCACATATCTGGTTTATACCCATTTGTATGAACAGCCCACGCTTATCTATCGTGAGGCTGTTGTTTTATTGCAGAGGATAACTATCGCCTAGTTGGTAAAACATACCCAACAACTGCAAATGGAATATTAGATTAATTTGGAGTGCTTTATGCTTGAGTGTAAACTTCAAAGCCATCGGTGCCAGCTTGGTTCAAATAATCTGCTGTCATATAAAAATTACCTTGATCGCCAACACTATCCGACCATGAATTTCTAATCAAGAAAATTAATTGTCCTGCGCTATTTTGGAAATATGAGGTTACGAAAACTTCATGTCCACCAAGAACACAGCCGTAAGCTTTGGTCCATGCATCTGTTTGCTTTGAATTTTCTTTCATGGTTAGATTTCCATTGCTATAAGAGTAATAAGAGTCGCCTTGAACTTCACCATTGCTGCAACCTGGTTTTTGTGTGTAATCATAAATTGTAAATCCAAGTACCACCTTATGTCCATTATCTAAAGCTTGCTTAATTTTGCGCGCATTATTTGCTGATCCTTGTGATACGTGCAGATCGTTATAAGTAATGTTGCTAATTTGCTTGGCTTTTTGTTGCAGAGTGAGATTGGAATAACTTTGTAACGCATTATTAAATCCCGTGACCGCATTCAAATTGGCAAAAGTCAAATCACCAGTTAAATGAAGTGCCGCATAGTTGTCAGATAGGCTCTTATAAAGTTGCTTAGTTTGCGTATAGCTATGATAATAACCTTCGCGAGCATCAATTACACGCGTAAGAACTTGTCCCGAATTGTCTAAACCATCCCAACCAGTTAATGTCATGTCATGAGGGTAATCCAAATAGCCTTGGAATAATGTATCTAGTGGTGAAATAGCATTGGTGTTTCCAAGACTAAGGTAGCCTAGCGCCGTATCGGTGGCAAATGATACGCAACTACCAAACGCTCCTTGATCTAAAACTTCTTGAGTTGAGTCGAAAAAACTGTTGGTATCTTTAATACTGGAAGCCGCAGAATAAGTTGAACTGAATGCGCCATTTAGCTCGCGGGTGGTTGCGAGTAGATTGGCTTGTTGTTGACCTAATTCCTGAGCTTTATTGGCTTGATCTTGAGTTAATGGTTTTAGTGAAATTACCCGGTTGTTGGTTAGTGGAGAACTATTTAGTTGTATTTCCTGAGTGTTCGCGCCAAGTGTAAATAATTGCTGATTATTTTTGCCAGCGATGATAGGCAATGAATTGGTTGCTTGGCTGGTGGTGTTGGATAGCGAATCTGTGGTACTGCCACCACTATTACAAGCGCTTAGATTTAAAGTTAAAACCATTGTCGAAAGAGTTAAAATAATTTTTTTCATGACATTCCTAAAAATAATAAAGTAGATTGGATTTAGTGAGTGATTAATTATACGGGGAGATTAGCTAGGAATGAAATAGCTAAACTTGGATATATATTTCTTATTTTTGCATAAATCAAATTTTGTATTGTAGCATCGCTTCGACTAAAGTCAGGATTTAGTGAGTCGGGTATGATTTGGAATTGTATAGTTAAAGTGTGAGTATATGTATGCTAGCGGTGATGATTTTGTTGTGGTATATGAAATACGTGAAAATTGGCTGTGTAAAGCAGAGCTAAGAGATTGATAATTGATTTGCTTGGATTGAGTTAATTTATGCAGAAATAAGACTGAAGTATCGCTAAAGAATCATTTGTGTAAATAACTCTAAGAGAGTTGCGGAACTGGTCTAATTTATTTTGTTTAATGAATTGTACGGGGTGGTGGGTTGTACTGGTCTCGAACCAGTGACCTTCACGATGTCGACGTGACGCTCTACCGCTGAGCTAACAACCCATAATTTTATTTTGCGCTGGAACTACTAAGCTTAGTCGTAACATCATTAGTGGCATGTGCTACATTTGCAATGGCTTCACTAGCATTTTTGCTGTTAGCGATATTAGTGATGTGTGCGACTCCTTCTTGGATATCTGTAACGGAGACATTCTTTTCACCGCAGGCACTAAGTAGGGTTGCAATTGCAAGGAGTACTAAAATTGAAGAATTTTTCATTCGGAGTAACTTTCATTTAATGATTTTATTTTCAAGCGTTTAATGGTGGCGGTAAACCAAAATAAGTTTGCAAAGACACTTACGGCTAAGAATGCCATGCGTAGTTCAGTGTGTTGACTTAAGCCTTGTTCATAAACAACGCTGCCAATAATTAGCGAACAAATAAATAAGATACTACCATAAATAAAATATTTCCATTCCTGCTGCATACCAAGATAAACTAACATTGCGATTTGAATCAAGCTCGCAATTGGTTGAAAAATTAAAGCACCAATTACATAGCAAATTGCCAATAGATTAAGTTTGGTATTGGTATTCAAAATAGTTTAATTTAGTGAGCTATTGTCGCTGGCAGCTCGTGGATTAGCAGTTGGACTATTAATTGCATCCCCACTACCAATTGTACTGCTACCACTACCCATATTGGCACATGCGCCAAGAGTTAGGGTTAAAAGCCCAATCATTATCAGTTTTTTCATCGTTTTCTTTCAATTAGATTCTATGACTTCACTTGAACCAAGCCCTAAATCGGTAGTTGCATCTTTATTTGAACCGTATGGACTACCACTGCTTGCGCAGGATGATAGCAACACAGCACAGGAAAAAAACAGACAAATTTGTTTAATTGTTTTGGTTTTCATTTTATTTGAAGCGTTTTGTTAATACCAATGCATACTATGGTTTGGTTAGTGCATTACTTTAAGGTAGTTATTTCTTATTACGATGATAATTATAGCATAATTATGTTGATATTTGCCGAACTGTTTCACGAGAGTTATTGCGTAATTTGCTTACCATAAGTACCATTGGATATAACAATGATACATATGTAAGCATCTCGAGTAGATTAAAGTATACCCGTTTTTTTGCAACTATTTAATAACGCACTAGGTTCATTTTTAGGGAAGTTACATTTTACTTCCTTTTTAGTTGCATCATTAATAAACTCTACTTGATAAAGCCCATCATCCGTTTTTTGTTCCTTAAGCTGACAGTTTTTTTGAACTTGAGCTAAAGTTGTAGATGCGTTTAGTTTCATGCCATTGCATTCAAGAGTTGTCATGTCAAGAGAGCTTGCAAATGCTAGGCAAGGCAGTACTGAGATTGATAATAGTAGCTTACGCATAATAAATACCTCTAAAGTTTAATTTATAAAAATGGTGAATAAAATAATTAATTTTACAGCGAGCGGCGATTATAACTTAACTGCCTGATGACTGTCAAAGCTATTAAGGCTGGATTAAAAAGTGTGAGTTATGTTTCTAGTTTATTTTATATCGCGCCGGCAAGCTCTTCAAGTTGATTAATTAGTGCTTTAAAGAGCTTTAGTGTTACTTCTGAACCAGTTGCAAGAACGCGAATTAAATAACCATTGCCAACTAACTGACTAATTGCACAATCTAACTGCGACTTATTTAAAATTTGTTGTAATCTATCTAAGTCTTTTTCAGCAAGTTCAAAACCATAAAAAATAAAATTGCCTAAGTGTGTGGCTTGTTCAAACATACCGATTGTTGTTAAATCTTGTTGCGCTGGATTTAACGGACAATTATCGCGATAGACTAGGCGCTTAGCTAGGTAAATATTGAGTAGTGAAGTGTAGTTGCGAAAGGCAAAATTTTCATTGCGAAGGTAACGCCCTGAGGAAATAATTTCGCTGTAAATTAAGCGTGATGTAGCTGTGGCTAAATGAATATCGGTGGTAGTGGTGAAGGCTGAATTGGCAAAAGGTATGCTGGGGAGCGGATTAAAAATTAGGCATGAATTGGCGGCAAGCTTGATTTGGGTGTAGCGACGTGCTTCCCCACTTGGCATACTATGAATTTTTTCAAAGGATTGTGCGGAAATTAATAATTGGGTGTTTTCGGCAAGCTCTAGATCGATACTGTAATTATCATGCGCCATAATTCCAGCCGAGGCATTCATAAGCATATATTCAATGCCACCATTACTGCGCCGAAAGAAATTGGTTAACTTAAAAGGCGGAGTGTAATAAGTGCTTGCTGGATAGGTTTGATTATCGGCAAATTTAGTGCTGATTTCTAACTTGGCAGTGTAGGCAACGGGTCTAGACATTGATGGCTAAATCTTCGAGTAGGACGTGTGATTTTATCCAGCTAATTACGTTAATTAAATTATGATCGGTTTTTAGATTGGTGAAAATAAATGGCTTGTTGCCGCGCATTTTAAGTGAGTCGCGTTCCATTACGCCTAAATCGGCACCTACATAGGGAGCTAAATCTATTTTGTTAATAATTAATAAATCGGAGCGCGTGATGCCAGGGCCGCCTTTACGGGGGATTTTATCGCCCTCCGCCACATCAATTACAAAAATTGTCGCATCGACTAATTCTGGGCTAAAGGTTGCGGATAAATTATCGCCACCGCTTTCAATAAATAAAATTTGCAAATTAGGGAAGCGTGCGCACATTTCGTCAACCGCTTCTAAATTCATCGAGGCATCTTCGCGAATGGCAGTGTGCGGGCAACCACCTGTTTCAACTCCAATAATTCTGTCACGGGCTAATTTGCTGTTTTTGGTTAGATATTCGGCATCTTCTTTGGTGTAAATATCATTAGTAATTACCGCCATTTCGTAATCGTCCAACATGAAGCGGGTTAAGCGTTCAAGTAGTGCAGTTTTGCCTGAACCAACAGGTCCGGCAATTCCGATTTTAACTAAAGCCATTGATATTCCTTTTAAGACATGTATAAACGTGAATAGAGTTGTTCATGCTGCATCGCCCGCAATTCAAAAGCAGGACAGGCGCGTCCAAAATCATTAATCGTGAGGTTTTCTAGTTGCGCCAGAGATTCGCTGAGCTCTGCATGAAGTTCAAAAAGCAATTGTTGACCAGCGGTTTGACTTAGAGGGATTAATTTAACTCCATTATTTACCACGGCTGAAATTTGCGCATAGGCATAACAGTGGAGCGTTGCCGTGTAATTTAAATTGAGCGCTGCGGCGAGTAAACCATAGCATAGCGCATAATGACCGTTAAGTTCTTTATTATTCACCAATGCAACATAAGCTGGATAAATTGGTAAGGCGTTAGTTAGATTTAAACTGTGTATGGTTTTAATTAAACGTGAGGCTAATTTGCTACTAGCTTCCCGAATTTCACGGGCAGGTTTGCTGGCTGAACTCAGTTGATCTAAATATTTTAGTTGGGCTAAATTATTTTCTTGCGCCGCAAGATAGGCTAATTTCACTAATAATAAATCGTTATAAAGCAAGTTATAGCGCAAATTAGCCTGCAAATAGGTTTTGAAACTAGCTTTATCTGTAACGCGGTTTTGTTGTACGTAGGTTTCTAAACCATAGGATTGAGTATAACTGCCAATTGGGAATAATGCATCATTGAGTTGCAATAAGATAAATTCGGGTGCAAAAATATTCTTCATTTATGTTTAATGCTCATGAGAATGTGCGTGGGAATTTGTTTTATGACTGAGTGGACAGATTAAGCGGGTATTCACTACTTGTGTAGTTACACCCAGCTTGGTCAGTAAAACTAACATCGGTTGATCAAAAGGCACTAACAAGATATTGTGGTCTTCTTCAGCATAAAAAACAGGTGCATGGCGATTACCTAGTTCGTAACAAATTCGTGCGGTTTCATGGTTATTGGCAGGAGTAATAGCAATGGCTTGCGTTGGCAAAATTTTGATCGCAATTACGCGCGTTTTATCAACAAATAAAATATCTTGATCGTGAAAACTAAAGCCTGATTCACTCATGTTAATGCCTAATTCTTGATTATGCAAACTGGTTTTACGTAAAATTCGCTTAGTTAATTCAAACCACTCCAATTCGATATAGTCAATTTGATGTTGGCTGTAATCGATGTCAGTGGTATTTAAGTTAGCAATAATTTGAGTAATTAGCATTGATTAACCTTAAAATAAGAAATAACGTTGCGCGAGCGGCAATTCATTGGCAGGCTCACAAGTGATTAATTGTCCATCAATGGTAACCGCATAGGTTTCTGGATTAACCTCAATATTTGGTGTTGCATCATTATGAATCATATCTTTCTTGGTAAGATTACGACAATTAGCCACCGCGACGATTTTTTTATTTAAACCCAGTTGTTGGGGAATTTGTGCCTCAATTGCGGCTTGGGACATAAAGGTTAAGCAGCTTTTCGCGGTAGCTTTACCTAATGCTCCAAACATATTGCGATAGAAAACTGGTTGTGGCGTTGGAATCGATGCATTTGGATCACCCATGATGCTTGCCATAATAAATCCGCCCTTGATAATTAGCTTGGGTTTTACGCCAAAAAAAGCTGGTTGCCAGATTACTAAATCGGCGAATTTACCTTCTTCAATTGAACCAACTAGATGGCTAATTCCGTGGGTGATTGCGGGATTAATGGTATATTTGGCAATATAACGCTTGACCCGGCTGTTATCGTTAGTTTCACCCGCAATTAATGCTCCACGTTGTAATTTCATTTTATTCGCGGTTTGCCAAGTGCGAATAATTACTTCACCAACCCGTCCCATGGCTTGGGAGTCTGAACTAAGCATGCTAAATACGCCCAAATCATGCAACACATCTTCGGCGGCAATGGTTTCAGGGCGAATCCGTGAATCAGCAAAGGCAACATCCTCACGAATGCGCTTATCTAAATGATGACAGACCATTAGCATGTCCAAATGTTCATCAATGGTATTTACAGTAAAGGGCATGGTTGGATTAGTCGAGGATGGCAAAACATTCATAAATGCCGCGGCTTTAATGATGTCAGGAGCATGACCGCCACCAGCGCCCTCGGTATGATAAGTATGAATCGTGCGTCCACCAAACGCTTGTAGCGTATCTTCCAAACAGCCAGCTTCATTTAAAGTATCGGTGTGAATTGCGACTTGGACATCATAATGATCGGCTATATCAAGACAATTTGTTATCGTGGCTGGCGTAGAACCCCAGTCCTCGTGGAGCTTTAATCCCATGGCGCCAGCTTTTATTTGTTCAATTAATGGCTCAGGAGTTGCACAATTGCCTTTAGCTAAGAAACCAATATTCATCGGTAAAACATCGGCCGCTTCTAACATGCGTGCCATATTCCATGCCCCAGGCACGCAGGTAGTGGCATTAGTACCATCGGCAGGTCCAGTACCGCCGCCTATCATGGTCGTTATACCACTATATAATGCCGTTTCAACTTGTTGTGGGCAGATGAAATGAATGTGTGCATCAACGCCACCCGCGGTGACGATAAGTCCTTCTGCCGCAATTATTTCAGTTGCAGCACCAATCACTAGGGCAGGGTGAACGTTATCCATAATGTCGGGATTACCAGCCTTGCCAATGCCGACAATTAAACCATCACGGATGCCAATATCGGCTTTAACAATTCCCCAATGATCAATAATTAAAGCGTTGGTTAACACTAAATCGGGTGTACCTGAGGCTCTGGTTGCCGTTGCAGATTGTCCCATGCCATCGCGGATGGTTTTTCCACCACCAAATTTAACCTCATCGCCATAGCGAGTAAAATCTTTTTCAACTTCAATAAACAGTTCGGTGTCGGCTAAGCGTACTTGATCGCCAGTGGTTGGTCCAAACATATTGGCATAATCTTGTCCAGAAATAGTGTAGCTCATGACTTAGTCCTCATCGCTATTAGCAAATTGTTGTGTATGAATTTGGTGGAGTGCGCTGGCTAAATTGGCCTGATTGGCAATTCCATTGACTAAGCCATTAAAACCAACGATTTTCTGCGCGCCACGATAAGGGATTAGTTCAATGCTTTTTTCTTCGCCTGGTTCAAAACGTACCGCGGTACCCGATGGAATATTTAAGCGTTTGGCAAAAGCTTGGCGACGTGGGAATTGTAATAATTTATTGGTTTCAAAAAAATGAAAATGTGAGCCAACTTGAATTGGGCGGTCGCCTAAATTAACTACTTTCAGCGCAGTGACTTCAGCTTCAGCGTTGAGTTCAAGCGTGACATTTTTAGAAATTATTTCACCTGGTTTCATCGGATGACCTTTATAAAATTGGGTCGTGAACGGTAACGAGTTTACTACCATCGGGAAAAGTGGCTTCAATTTGAATATCGTGAATCATTTCCGCAATTCCATCCATCACGTCAGCTTTGCTTAGAATTTGTTTGCCACGTGACATTAATTCGGCAACACTCATACCATCACGAGCTAACTCGAGTAATTCTGCGCTGATGTAGGCAACGGCTTCGGGATAATTCAGGCGTAGTCCACGTGCTTTACGTTTTCTTGCGACTTCACCCGCGGTAAACAGCATTAATTTTTCAATTTCTTTGGTGGTTAGGTGCATCTTGAAGTCCTTTGTTCGGTGTCAAATCAGGGCTTTTGGTGTGGCGCATCTGATGGAGCTAGTTTAATTTACAAGCACTAATTAATACAAAACAGTTAGTCTAGCATATCAATCGCTAATGTGGAATAACAATTTTAAACATTCTGGATTGCGAGAGCCTATTTTAATTGCTTTCAAGGAATAAATCAGTTAGTCTGCTCATGAGGCGCAAGGCCTTTTAATGTGATTAATTTAAATTTCAGATAATTTATTATGGAATACTTTAGTTGCAGTGGTGAAATTATTTTGTTGACAGCAGGGGTGTGTTCAAGTTACAATTTAGGTAGTAAAAATTGTACTACTAAATATTTAAAGGAAATTGTATGTCAAAATTAGTTGTAATTACTGGTGCTAGTTCAGGAATTGGTAAAGCCACAGCCTTACGTTTAGCTGGCGCAGGTCATTCGTTATTGTTATTAGCGCGGCGCGTGGATAAATTGGAAGAATTGAATTTACCAAATACTCTTTGTCGTAAAGTTGATGTAACTGATTTAGCGAGTTTTCAAGCGGCGGTGGCTGAGGCCGAAGCCAAATTTGGTCCAGTGGATTTATTGATAAATAATGCTGGGGTGATGTTACTTGGGAATGCGATTACGCAAAATCCGCAAGAGTGGCAGCAAATGTTGAATGTAAATGTGATGGGCGTGTTAAACGGTGTGAAAAGTGTTCTAGCAAATATGGTTAGTCGTAATCATGGCACGATAGTAAATATTTCGTCAATTGCTGGGCGTAAAACCTTTCCAGATCATGCTGCATATTGTGCAACTAAATTTGCCGTGCATGCGTTAAGTGAGAATATTCGTGGTGAAATTGCAGGCTCCAATGTACGCATGACAATTATTGCACCGGGTGTGGTTGAAACTGAATTGTTATCGCATACCACTGATGCCGCGATTGTTGATGGCTATAAAGCTTGGAAAGCAAATACGATTGAACAGGGCTTAAATCCTGATGATATCGCGCGTGCAATTGAATTTGCTTACGCTCAACCACAAAATGTATGTATTCGGGAAATTGTGATTGCGGATACTAAACAGGACGCATAAATGCAAAACTTAAAATTAAGTTTGGAAAACCTTGGCTTAGCTAAAGCCGAGGTTTTAGTCTATTTAGATATTTTGCAAAATAGCAATGCCAATGGCTCGCAAATTAGCAAACGCGTCGATTTACCGAAACCATCGGTTTATTTGGCGCTGGATAAACTCTATCAACGCGGCTTAATTAATTTAATTCCTGGTAAAACTAAGCAATATCAAGCACAAGATGTTCTTGTCGCATTAGAGAAATTACGTACCGAATATAACGCAAACCTAGACCAAGCATTAGTGCAAATTCAACAAATTCAGCAAGCTAGTGTGCAAAAAGAATTTATCCATATTTTAGGTTATGCCAATTTTAGTGCTCAGCTTAAAGCAATTTTTGCACGTACTGAGCGCGAGTTGTACCTGCAGACCAATATGGATCTGAATTTGTTTGCATCCGAGTTAAGCAATCTAGTGGCTAAAGGTGTGCGGGTTATCGTGTATTCATTTGGGGTTAAATTTAGTTATCCATTTGTAATTGAAGAATATTATGATGCCGACAAACCACTTTCGGCGGGATTTAGGATGTTGGCAGTGGCTGATTATGCCGAGTGTTTAATGAGTTGTGGTAAGCCTGATGCTGATTACTTAGCAATTTATACGCAGCAAAAGTTGCAGGTGAGTTTGTTGGCTGAAAATATTCATAATTCAATTTACTGGCTTAAACTTTATCAGGAGCAACCGAATTTTAGTTATCCATGTCGTTTAGCCACGCTCGCCGAACAGGAAATTCATTTAAGTGGTTATTCAATTTGATCGTTAATTTAAATGAGTAATTTTTTCTCATGGTAACTATAATTAGGTCTGAGATGAGATTCTTGGATTGATTTCAAATTTATGTAGGATGATTAAGTTTAGGGAGAAGAAAATGAAGATTGTTATTTTAGATCAAGCTACTATTAGCTGTGGTGATGAAATTGATTTTAATGCTTTTCATAAATTGGGTACTACCACACTGTATGCTAATTTGAGTGCGCCAAGTGAGATAATTGCTGCGACTAAAGATGCACAAGTTATTGTGCTAAATAAAGTTAATTTGGATGCAGCTTTGATTGCGCAATTATCCACAACGGTCAAGTTAATTGCAATTACGGCAACTGGTTATGACAATGTTGATGTGGTTGCAGCGACTAAACGTGGTATAAAAGTGTGTAATGTGCCTGGTTATGGAACCAATGCAGTTGCGCAATTAGCCGTGTGTTTGATGTTGAATTGTGCCACTCAATTTGTACCGCAACTAGATTATATGCGTAAGCAGGGCTGGAATAAGCAAGCTGGTTTGGCTATTCAGATGCATGAATTAGCTGGTAAGACGCTGGGTGTAGTTGGTTTGGGCGAAATTGGTACGGCTATCGCTCGCTTGGGTTTAGCCTTGGGGATGCAGGTAATTGCCTATAATCGTAGCGCCAAACATATTGCTGATGTGACGCTAGTTTCATTAGAACAATTGGCGACTCAAGCGGATTTTGTCTCGCTGAGCTGTGCCTTAACTGCTGATACGCAGAAAATAATCAATGCGGAATTTTTAGCACTGATGAAGCCAAATACGTATTTGATTAATACCGCGCGGGGTGGCTTAATTGATGAAGCGGCGTTGGTGAGTGCATTGCGGAATAAACAAATTGCGGGTGCAGCATTAGATGTTTTATGTGCTGAGCCGCCTGCTGCAGATCATCCGCTATTAAGTTTGGCAAATGTGATTTTAACTCCGCATATTGGTTGGGCGCCAATTGAAGCGCGGCAACGCTGCGTTGATATTAGTGAGAGTAATATTAATAGTTTTATCTATGGCAATCCTCTAAATTTATTGAATTAAATTGGTGTTAAATAATTAGTAGCTAGTTTGTAAAACGCTGGTGAGGTTGTATAGTATAATTGCGCATAACATTAATTTAAATGGTGATAATCATGCTTAAACAGGTAGTTTTAATCGATTTAACTGGACAACAACACGTTCTACCGAGTACTAAATTCCGCTTTACCTATGCTAATGGTGGGCAAATTAATCTTGAATTAGCGCGGCAATGGCACGAAGCTGGGATAAATTTGAGTTGTGAGTACCGTGCTCAAGCTCAATTAACGACGGAGAGTGAAATTAGTTCGCATTTATTGTTGCGTCCAAATGGTGCCGATGAAATTTATTTAAAAGGTTCTTGGGTCGCAGTTGAATCGGGATTTATATTTACCGCTTTGGACAACTCGGGGGAAATAGTTAAGGTTACGGCTTTACAAGAAGATGAGTCGTGGCAAGAAATTGCGCTTGGTCAATTAGTGATTATTTATGAAAATGGGGTTTTTTTAAATCTGTCGTTGGTTGATTTTCCTGCGCTTGCGCGCGGTGAGTTATTGATCAAAGCTGGCAGTTTATCTGCGGATAACGTTGCGGTTCGTCCGATGGCGAATTTAATTTGTGAGCCACGTGCGGCGGATAGCTGTGTGCTGAAAGTTCAGTTATGGACGCCAAAATTTGCCTGTCATACGGGAAATTGTGCAACGATTTAAGTTCAGATTGGGTTAAATCGTTGCTTGAGTAGGTCGAGTTAGATTAACGCACTACTTAGGAGTTGCTTCCAACCAGCACCATCAATTGTATGGTGCACTAAAACATTGGGCGCGCGGACACTCCAGTCTTCGGTAAAGCCAGCAATGGAGCCAACCACCGAGCGTTGATCGACAACGGTCATACCACGGGTTAATTTGCCGTTAAGTTCAATTTCAACGCGGTAATAACCATTTTGGCGGCTTAATTCAGGTGCAATTGCAATTGCCATCGCTACAGGATCATTTTGGATTAAGCCTGCATCGCCTAGCCAATCGACACTGGATTTTAATGCGTGAATGTTGCAATCCATGGCAAAAGTGGCTAATTCGGTGTTTAGGGCATAAATGGCTTGAATTTCATCTAAAGAGATAATTGCATCATTGAGTGCAACTTCCCAACCCACCATTTCCAATTTCATGCCGCTAAGCATAACCATTTGCGCGGCTTCGGGATCGCACCAGACATTATATTCTGCTGCTGGTGTTACATTGCCCACTGTATTGGCAGCGCCAGCCATTAAAACTACCCGCTTAAATTTAGTTGCGATGCTTGGATCTTTGGCAAGCGCACAGGCTAAATTAGTTAATGGACCTAGGGTAACTAATTCCAATTCGCCAGCATGTTGGTCGGCTAAACGAATGATGGCATCGACCGCATCTTCGGTTTCAGCTTGACGCTGTGGTTTGGGATAATTTTTATCGCCCATGCCATCATTGCCATGATACCAGTGTGCATGAATGGTTTTTTGGATAAACGGTTGCTTTGCACCGATGAAAACTGGGGCTGGGTTGTTACATAATTCAAGGGTATATAAAGCGTTTTCAACGCCTTGTGCGGCACTTACATTGCCTGAAACAATCGTTATGCCAACTAAATTAATATTCGGGTTTTTAGCTGCCATAATGATCGCAACTGCATCATCTGATGCCGTATCGCTATCAATAAGCATAATTCTTGGTGTCATAATTCCTCCTTAAAGTTTTTAATCTAGATGACGTTAGTTAAATACTATTATTCGTGCGCCTTCACCAGTTGGAATACTTGATTCAGCAAGCGGAGTTAATTCACCAGTAACTTGGTTGACACTGTATGCAGAGAGTGTGGATTCATTGGCGTTTGTTACATAGGCAAATTTTTCGGAAGGATCAAAAGAAATATCCCATGGACCAGTTCCAGTTGCAATTGATGATTCTGGACTTAGTGGAATTAGAATTCCAGAATCTTTCTCAACACTATACATTGATATTGAATTACTATCCAGATTAGTGACATAAGCAAAGTCATTGGTTTTATTTAGTCTGATGGATAGCGGTGTACGTTGAGTGCTTATCTTGATCTGAGGATTTAACTGTGTTAAATCGCCACTTTCTGAGCTAATTGCAAACATTAAAGCTTCATTGTTATATACATCAAGTGTATATAATATGCTCCCTGATTGGTTAATAGTTGCCCCAGATAATCCTTTTTGCAGGTTTAACATAAAGCTGACTTCAGCTAGTCCATTTGATTCTATGGTGTATCCAATAATGCTACCGTCAATACAAGAATTATACATAAACTTAGCATTTGGAGAAAGTGTTAAGCCAATACAAAAGCTTGCTGTATTTATGGATGGTGGCGTTAGTGGTGATAGTATTCCTGTTGCCGATTCGATACTAAACATAGATAATGAGCCAGTCATCGTATCAAGGTAAAGGAACCCTGAGAGCGGGTTGATTAACATATTTAGAGCAAACGTACCTATATAAGGTATGGATTGAGGCGCCAATGGTGTTAGTAATCCTGTTTTAGGATCTATATTAAACATGCTAACTACGTTTGATTCAATGTCACCTGTTATTGTTGCATATAGGTGTTTTCCAGAGGGGGCAATTGACAGTGCAAAAGGGGAACCTAGAGTAGGTATCGATGATTCTGGGCTCAAAGGAATTAATTGTCCAGTTGTAGAATTTAAGCGAAACATTGATATTGTATTACTGTTTGTGTTTGTCACGTAAGCATAGACATTCTTTACGTTAACCATTGTCGTGGCGCTTTGGTAGTTTGCTGCTGAGGCTACTATAGAAGTACTCTCTACATTCACTCCTGTTACGCTAAGTTTGCAGTTTGGAGATTCAGTTGATAAGTTGCAGCTATTTGGAGTTACGCTTGTAATTGATGAATCTGTACTATTTATAGTTACATTTAAGTTTGTAACATTTATGCTGTTATTTAGACTGAGAATGATGTTTTTACTCTCTTCAGTCCCAACGGTAATACTTTCTGGGGTTAAGTTTATTGTACCTAATTGTGGGCTTGTATTAGTTGTGACCGAGATATTTAGTGGATCCATGGTAGTAGTTGATTCATGCCCATTGTTTAAATATGTAATGCTTACCGTGATTGGATAATTTCCTGTGGTTAAATCTCTTCTTGGCATTACGGAAAACACAGATGCATTTGAACCAGTTACACTTTCTGGGTTAAATGTGGCAAGTATTGGAGTGATTTCATTTGTATTACTCTTATTATGTTGGTTAGGCACAACATTGTTATAGCTCAGGTTCATTTTAAAATTATTAGGAGCATTGCTAACCATAATAGTTGTCGTAGTTGTTATACCTGCCGTTGTGCTTAATTGATTCACTGGAATTGTTACAATAGTTCCATTTGGTAAGGTTGTACTAATTGAAGTGTTGTTAACAGGAATATTATTACTAGTACTTCCGCTGCCACAAGCACTTAATAAGACAGTTAAGCTTAAACTTATTCCGATTACCCATTTGATTGATTGTAAGTATTTCATGTGAAATTCCCTGTGATATTTTATAGCTAGATAACAGTTCTTATTATCTAGCTATGTTATAGCAATTAATGTTATATCGAACTAATTTCTAGTAACGATATTGCCAAAGATCATTCAAGAAACCGCTCTCATTAGTGGTGTTACCATCGCCGCCAAAGAGCCAAATTTTGCCAGTGTTATCAACCCAGCCAATCCCGTCGCGTCGCGCACCCGGTTGATTGCTCGTCGCTAGAACTCCTTGTGTGCCATAGTTAGCAACTGCGTTGCTTTCATTGCTACCACTCATCCATGTCCATTGGTTATTAGCTGGATTATAACTCCACAAATCATTTAGGATACCCTTGCTATTTGCACCATAGCCATCACCACCAAACATCCATAAATTACCAGCTTTATCCACCCATGAGAGCGGAATGCGGTGCTCGCGTGCACCAGGAATTGAATTAGGTGATGCCACGCCTAACTGTCCGTAAACGCCATAGTGATTGGTACTGTTACTTCCGCTCATCCAAGTCCAAAGATGAGTGTTTAGATTATATTTCCATAAATCATTCAGATCGCCATTTGGTGAACCAATTCCATCTTTTCCATTGCCGCCAAATAACCATAAATTACCGTTACCATCATTCCAGCTAATTGAGTCTAGCCGTGCTCCGGGTTGATTGTGTAGATTTGGGTTGCCTTGTACGCCATAAATTCCTGATGCGTTAGTCGTACTTTCGCCACTAACCCACGTCCATTCTTTCGTAGTTGGATTAAATTTCCACAAATCATTGTAGTCGCTCAGCGTTGAAAGTGTCGTTGCGCCACCAAATAGCCATTGTGTGCCATTACTTTCAGTCCAGCTAATTGCACCAAGGCGTGCACCAGGGGTGTTGTTTAAGCCTGGGATGTCTTTAACGCCATATGCACCAATCGCATTAATTGTATCTGCACCACTAACCCAAGTCCATTTGTGATCACTCGGTGTAAATTTCCATAGATCGTTTAAAGCTCCAGGGAGTAAAGCGTCTTTGGCATAACCATAACCACCGAATAACCATAAATTACCAGTTGAGTCTTGCCAGCTAATTGCGCCAATCCGTGCTCCAGGCAGATTTAGCACTGAACCGATTCCTTGGGTACCATAGCTACCTTTGCCGTTAGTTGAGGATGGGCCTGCAACCCAGCTCCAGATTCCAGTACTAGGCACATATTCCCATAAATCATTGAGCATACCGCTATCCCCACTAGCAGCATAGCCCTCGCCGCCAAAGAGCCAGAAATTACCCGCCGAATCAACCCAACTAACAGCTAGATCGCGACCACCAGGCATGTCGGCAGGTGAGCCATAACGACCTAAAGCGTTAACTTGATTGCTTCCATTCATCCAAGTCCAACCAGTAGTTGGCGCAGCTGGCGAACTAGTGCCGCCAGAATTACAAGCACTTATGCCTAATGCAATGAGGCTTAAGGCGAAGACTTTTTTTAAATTTTGCATAATGTAGATCCTTAAAAACTGGTTGTATTTATTGTGGAATCGTTGCAACGTAACCATAATCCATGGTCGGTGTACCCATTTCGAATAAGCCTAATACGTAATTTTTATAGACGGTATTAGCTGAAGTCCAAGATGAGCCTGGGTAATATGCAAAGTTCGTCCATTGTACGCTAGATGCGGTAAATCCACCAGCTGAGTTACGTGAGATATGTGCAAAGGATGGGAAGGTGCCAGGTTGAGCATTATATTGCCAATCGCCTGCTAAATTATAACCACCAGCGTCGTCAGTAGTAATACCCTCAAAATGGGTTCCAACTAATGAGGTCGGTGAATTATTATAATTTAAGGTCGTAAAATTAGATAGTTGTTGAGTGCTTGAATCCCAATCGGTAATAAAACCAGCATCCACGCCACCTTGATCAACTACGCTGTAGCCGCCCGCAATGGTGTAACTTGTGCCACCGTTATACCAAATTCCATAAGCGGTTAAACTAGCTGCACCACCTGGTTTTTCTAAAGGGTAATATTCTTTAGTGTTAATGTTATAGATAAATGCTTTACCTGTAGCTAAGTTGGTGTCATAATTACCTACCACTATTCCACCCATGGTGCTATGTCCCAGTGTGTTAATCACGGTTTCACCAGGTGATAATACTGATGGATTAAGCGTTGTGTAACCTAGAGTTGTCGAACCATCGGCAGCCCCTTGGTAGAGCAGTCCTTGTTGTGTAATAGGTCCAGACTCTAGAGTCGTGTAACTGCCGACCACAATAACATTGCCAACACCATTATTATCTGGTCCATAGAGAGAGGTGCTAGTTACGGTTCGACCCGCGTTAACATCCGATGGGAAATTGAATTGATTACACACTCCGCCACCAAGCACTGGCCCTTGATAGAGAAATGCATGTGGGCTACCATATTGTACATAGACACCTGTAATATAAACCGTATCATTTGAAGAGCCCTCAATTCCGCGTACACCTGATACCCCTGGGAAAGAAACATTATTTGTACCTGGGCAATTAAATGCAGAATAGCTAACAGGAGTGCTACTTGGCGCGCTTGAGCTACCACTGTTGCAGGAAATTAAAATTAAACTGATTAATGGTAAGCTTAAATAAGCTTTAAGTTTTCTAGATTTGAGTTGCATGTTTAGTATCCTTTGGATCTGCCGTTACTGGCTAATAAGATCTGATTAGTTTAGCAAAGAAACTTATTATACTTGATTCTAGCTGCAAAAAAATATCCAAAATGGATATTTTACTAAAATACTAGGTTTTTAGGCGCAAAGCTAAGCGTTTTAAGTTAATTGAGGTGAGTTCAAGCAAAAAAGTTAGCTCCGAGTGAGGTAATTTGTAACAAATTAAATAGAATGATTTTAGATTAAATTTGCGCTTTTGGTAAATAGTTTAAATTTTTTATGTTTAGGTGCTCTGTTTTGACGTTGGTGACTCCATCGTTTAGCGGTTTTTTGAGCAAGTGCGGTATAATAATGCTGTTTGTGATTTAGCACCATGAATTGGGTTAAGCATAAATAAAATAGCAATTAATTTGATAAGGATAAGCATGAGTAGCAATATATTAGCGATTAGTCCATTAGACGGGCGTTATGCAGATAAAGTCAGCAGTTTAGCGCCAATTGTTTCCGAGTTTGGTTTGATTAAATATCGGGTAGCGGTGGAGATTGAGTGGTTTAAATTTTTGTTTAGTAAAGCTGAATTTGGTTTGCCACAACTAGCACCCAGCGATATTACGCTATTGGATGAAATTGTTAGTGAATTTAGTGTTGATGACGCTAAGCGTGTCAAAACGATTGAAGCTACCACTAATCATGATGTAAAAGCTGTGGAATATCTAATTAAAGAAAAAATTGCCGGTAATCAATTATTGAATCAACAGCGTGAGTTTATTCATTTTGCCTGCACCTCGGAAGATATTAATAACACCAGTTATGCACTGATGTTAAAAGAGCTCAAAGAGCAAGTTTTATTGCCAGAATTAACTAAATTAACCACGCAATTAAGTTCATTGTCTAATGATTATCGCGATATTGCGATGATGTGCCGCACGCATGGACAACCAGCCACACCCTCAACGATGGGTAAAGAATTCTACAATGTGGTTTATCGTTTGCAACGTCAACTCAAACAATTAAGCGCACAAGAGATTTTAGCCAAAATTAATGGTGCGGTCGGTAATTATAATGCGCATCTAGTGGCTTATCCAAATGTAGCGTGGGATCAATTAGCCCAAGAATTTATTGAAACCAAGTTAGGCTTAAGCTTTAATCCATTTACTACTCAAATTGAACCACATGATTATCAAGCTGAAATTTATGATAATTTACGCCGCATTAACACGATTTTGATTGATTTATCCCGCGATGTTTGGGCGTATATTGGAATTAATTATTTTAAACAAAAGGTTAAAGCTGGTGAAGTTGGTAGCTCAACCATGCCGCATAAAGTTAACCCGATTGATTTTGAAAACGCCGAGGGTAATTTGGGTTTAGCCAATGCCTTATTAACCCATTTAGCCGAGAAATTACCGATTTCACGTTGGCAACGTGATTTAACCGATTCAACGGTACAACGTAATATTGGCGTGGCAATTGGTTATATGCTGTTGGGCTTGAGTTCGCTAAGTAAAGGTCTGGGTAAACTTGAAATTAATCCAAGTGTAATTGCGGCAGATCTTGATAATAATTGGGAATTATTAGCCGAGCCAATTCAAACCGTGATGCGTAAATGCGGTATGGAAAATGCTTATGAAAAATTGAAAGATTTAACCCGTGGCAAAAAAGTTGATGCCGCTGGAATTCAGTTATTTGTGGCTGGCTTAGATTTACCTGAAGCTGAAAAAGCTAAATTAGCCGCGTTAACCCCGCATAATTATATTGGTCTGGCGGATAAATTATTTTAATCTAATTGATGGTTTACTTAAAATTGGTCTGCTGGGAAAGAGAACATGACAATAAATAAACTAGCTTTAGTGCTAATTGGTGGTGTTTTAGTGGCGTGCTCATCAGGCAGTGGAAGTAGTAGTTCAACACCGAGTGCTGCGATAGTTTATGTTCCAACCTTTAACTATCAACCTGGTAATAAAACTGCGGTTATGGCGAGCATTGGTGGGGGCAATCAAATTGTTGCTGAAATTGATACTGGTTCTGAAATGACCGTGGTTAATGAAAGTGCAGTTGGAAATAATTTATTAAAAACCACGCAAACTGTTAGTGTGACCTATGGCGCTGGTACTAATCAGGTTTCTGGGTATTTGGCGTATGGCGTGATTCAATTTACAACGGCGAGTGGTGAAACTTTATCTACCTCAGCGAATGCACCGATTGTCGTGGTTACACAAGGTAGCGTTAATCAAGGTGGCGGAAATAATGCCGTTTTGGGTATGCGCATGAATAATCAAGTTAGTTCAAGGTTATTTTTAGCTTATCCGTATAATCAAATGATGGTGTTAAGTCGTAGTGAGAGTTTCATTGCTTTTGGTAAATTATCGACTGCTCAGTTAGAGAGCTTTGCACAGCTTGATCAGGGCTCAGTTGCCTGTCAAAACTACGCTATTCCAAATACAGCCGCCAATAATTGTTGGAATATGCTAGAAAGTTCGGTGACATATAACTATTCTTTGAATGGTAGTGGTTTTGGTAGCACGGATTATACAACTATTTTTGATAGCGGTGAGGGAGTGGGTAATTTCTATCTAGAATCTGTGCCAACCTGGATGGATTTGAATGCAAATAATCACATCACCAATCAAATGCTTGCCGTAATACATACTAATCATGGTGCGCTGCCAATGCCATTAACTACGCCAATGATGTATCGTCCTCCAGTAACAGCTCCTGAATCGGGTAGCCCTGGCTCAGTTAATCCAGGTAATCAATTGTTTAACGCTTATCAGGTGCTTTTTGATCAGACCGATGGTTTGATCGGCTTTAGAAAATATTCTGAGAGTTGGTAAACGCAAGATAAATAAAGATTAATTTTAATTATGAAAGTTAAGTTTAGATCCTGTCTAGGCTTAACTTTTTGCATATTTAATTGATGTTAAAAATCTTACATCTATTTGATGTAATTCAATAATATGCTATTTTAATATGCAAAATATTACATAAAATGGTAAAATACATGCTCCAAGCCTTGCAATATTAGTGAGCAAAAGAGCATTACACCACGTAAAATTGAGGATAAAGTTCAACCATACTTAGTCGATGCTAAATAACCCCCAATATTTACCAGTTGGTTTTTTCTAGCTGGTAATTTCTTTGGCTGTTTTGCAAAAATAAGCCGTAAATAATAAAATAAAAAATAACCCTTAGGATCATCCTTAG
>JACCDZ010439468.1_pt1 | contig 64626 bp, 60 predicted proteins | sample 7449551 | NCBI WGS metagenome assembly JACCDZ01 (sample SAMN15323452, study PRJNA562643) | freshwater metagenome | isolation source: river surface water | place: USA:Blue River Watershed | collected 2017-08-18 | reverse complement strand
GTTTCTTGTGCTGCAGCCGGTGGCTTTCTTGCTGGGGTTTGCGCTCACAAAATTCGTTGGGAACTAAGGCGCGAATGGTTTCGGACAGCTTACATCGACAGAGGACAGAAATCTCTTAAAGCAGCTCTTCTGAGTGCAGTTCCTTACGTAGTAGTTACGAGACTAGTACAGAGGCTCATCGCTAAGGGCCTTTTAAGTAATTTTGCATGTGTGAGTATTGCATTTACCTCCTACCAAGCATTGTACAATCAATTTTATCCAAAGAAAAATAAGCACCCTTGGGAAGTTTTCGCATCCGGATGCCTTTCGCTATCATTCTTCGGCGTGAATTCTCTGTTGCATGAAGGTTTACTTAAAAGGCTTGATCCAGTGATAGATAACCTTTTATCAGGCCGCATACATATAGCGTCGGCCAATAATCAAAGATTACCTTATTTGGCTGTTCCAATCGGGATTTTAGCAGGGAAAATTCTGACTCAATCTTTATTCAATTTTTGCAATAATGTAGAGCTAAAATGGCCTTTAGCAGGAAGATATGGAAATAGACGTAAATTAACCCATTTTGCACTAGGAGTTTTGGCACTTGCTTCTAGCACATATGTTTACAAAAGCCCCCTAGTCGCCTCTGCAACAATAGGAAGTGTAGTTTACAGTTATCTACGCCATCAAACTGCAATGTCCTCTGCCATCTCTTCATTTTTTTCGATAGTTGTGACTGCAAAATGTCTGGATGGCAGCTTGGCATCAGAGTTTTTCAGTTTTCAAGGGGCGCGCTGGGGCTTTTCAAGAGAGGCATTCAAGGTTTTTTATTTTATCAGTGTGTTTGGAACGGGCACTGCTTTGGCTTGTCATTTTATTTTACAACCCGAACAAGAGCATCACAAAAAGCAATGCACCAACCGGGTATATCTTGCAGGAAGTGTTATGGGCATGGTTGCTTTAAGAATATTGAAAGGCCCTTTTCCTCAGCCGCCTACCAAAATCTTTGCGGTTTCTATCGTTTCTTTTTATTTTATAGGCAGAAAACTCATTCTTAATAGAATGGGAATCTAGTGCTCTGAATCAAAATTTTTAAGAGAATCTATCCCTTAATTGCTAATTATTTATTTTGCAGGATTTTTCCCCTCTATGAAAGTCTGTTTTGAAGACAATGTGCAAGCACATGGCTGAAAAACAGACTTTCATAGAGGGGAAAAAGACAATAAATAAATAATTTCTGAATTAAGGGATAGGTTCTAAGAGGAATTTTTGAGTCAAAGTCGCTCAAATCGTCGATCACAAATTCATCCGTATTGAATTAATACTGATGATTTTGCGATCGGCAATTTCAGCGAACTTTCACGCTAAAAATAACTCATAAAAATTTTGATTCAGAGCACTAATCCATAGTCTCAATAACTCATGTGATCGAGTTTGATTTTTCCTTTAAAGACTCTATAGATGTAGGGGAAGTAAAAGAAGGAAAGAGGCGCGCCTGTAAAGGAGACGCCGACTAAGATCCAGAGAGCAAGCTCGGAAACCGAGCTATTAATAAGGGTTAATGAGCCTAGTGGATCGATCGTTGATCTGGCAATGTAAGGAAATGTTCCGAGCAAGAAAAGACTTAAGAGTAAGAAAATTGAGATGCAGGAAAATAAAAAGGCTTTTCCATCTTGTTTTTTTCGAATGAAGACAGGGATTGCAACAACAGCTGCAAAGCTCAAAAAGGGAACAACTAATAAAAAAGGAAAACGAAAGAACGGCCTTAGCATATGAGGCTCTAAGGAAAATGTCATGGCTGAAGCGATGATCCACATGGCGATAAATAAGGCAACTGTGACATGACACCATCTACGGATTTTATCATGGAAAGCTCCTTCTGTTTTCATCAGCACAAATAGGGCTCCATGCATCATAAAGCATGAAATACCCAGCAGTCCGATGATCAGGGTATAGGGATGGAGAAGAGCTAGAAATCCTCCTTCTAAGACGCCATGGGAGTCCAGCGGCATGCCGTGGATGAGGTTGCCTAGAAGAATACCCACGATTAAAGCCAGGATAAAGCTTGCGCTAAAAAAACTCACATCCCAAAACGATCTCCAGCGGGGATTTGGATTTTTGCTTCGAAACTCAATGGCGGCAGCTCTTAACATAAACCCAAAAAGCATGAGCATGAAAGGAGTGTAAAGGTTGGGAGCTAGAATGGAGAACGCTTTTGGAAAAGCTGCAAAGAGAACACCGCCGCCAATCACAATCCATGTCGAATTACCATCCCAGACAGGACCGATAGCGTTGAGCATAATTCTTCGTTCAAGATCCGTGCGGGTAAAAAGGTGAAGGCAGCCGACGCCTAAATCAAACCCATCTAAAGTTGCATAGGCAACTATTGCGACCATGAAAACGATGTACATGAGATGTTGAGCAATTAAGAGGCTATCCATTGGCTTTACCTTGGTAAACATCTCGGTAGGGGAGCTCTTCTTCTCCAGCATCGGGACCGCTTTTAATTTTTTTATCCAGAAGCAGTAAAAAGAGGGCAAAAAAGAGAAGATACATCACAATAAACATGATAAGCGAGCCCAAGACTTGACCTGAAGAAATGATGGGGGAGAAAGCGTCTTTAGTTTTAAGAAGTTTATAGACGACATACGGCTGCCTTCCCATACAGGCGCTATACCAGCCTGCAATGTTGGCAATTTGCGGGAAAATGACTGCCAGCGTTAAATATTTTAGGAAAATGGGTTTCATGGTCCATTTTTTCTTCCACCAGTAGTATCCGCCGATGGCTGCAGCTGCTGCCATCGCGCCCCACATAATAATCATCAGGTGATAGAGCTGAAACACAATGGGTACGCGAGGCCACTGATCGGGTGGGAATTGATCGAGTCCTCGGACGGGAGTTTCAGCATCGCGGTAGGTCATGAGGCTTAAGAGTCCTGGAACTGCAAATCCGTGCACGGTTTGGCTTTTGCTATCAACCCAACCTAGAACATAGGCAGGGGTATGAGGCTCTGTTTTATAGACTCCTTCAAACGCTGCAAATTTTTCAGGATTGTACTGGGCAACTTTTCTAGCTAAATGATCGGCTGACACCAGCTGCAAGACGGTGGTTATCATGGTAATTAAAAGGCCGACTTTCATACTGAGGATGGCAAACTCTTTATGCCGTTTTTTCAGCAGATAATACGCTGCCACACTGACAATTAAAAAACCGCCGGACATCCAAGCGCCTAAAAGGACATGTGTGATGTGGCTTAGGTTGGAGGGGTTGAAGAAGACCTCTGCCCATTTAGAGACTTGGGCAACCTCTGTTCCATCAGGGAGGGTTGTTAGTTTGTAGCCTGCCGGCGTCTGCATCCATGAATTAAAACTCACAATCCAAATGGCGCTAAAGTGAGCGCCAAGGGAAACTAAAATGGTCGAAAGAAAATGGATTTTGGGGCTCACTTTATTCCATCCAAAGAGAAGTACTCCGAGAAAGCCGGCTTCGACCAGGAAGGCGAACATGCCTTCAGCGCCGATAATGCTTCCCGAGACATCGCTGACAAATCTGGAGTAGCGGGCCCAATTGGTTCCTAGAGAAAACATCATCGGAATGCCTGTTGCAACACCGAGTGCAAAGGTCATGGCAAAGACTTTGAGCCAAAACTTTACAAGCTTTTCCCAGAGGGGATTTTTAGTTTTTAAGAACATCCCTTCCATCAAGATGAGAGCAAGAGAAAGGCCGATGCTGAGCGGGGGATAGATATAGTGAAAGGTGATTGTAAAAGCAAATTGAATGCGGGATAAAATTTCTACGTCCATATGAAGGACATATTAAAGTTTTTTGTTCAATTCCGCAAGCTTTAGGTATTTGTAGTACGTTGTTTGAGCGTTGTAGAGAGAAAGGATGAATCCCTCACGTCCTCCAAAAATTCCTCGTTTGAGAAAATAGTTTTTGCAAAACGCTGCCCAGCTGTGAAAAAGGGCATGAGCAAGAGAAGATCGTTTTTTACCTTGGTGTTGTTTTGCAAAGAAGGAGGAGTAGAGCTGCATTTTTTCTAGAAAGTCTACTGTTGTTCGATAAGGGATGTGTCTTAGAGTGTGACGGAGCTTGATCACTTGGAGGTTTTCTGTGAGAACTTTTTCATGCACAGCGTCTATAGAGAAATGAGTTTTGTTTTTGTTATAAAGCCTGACGACCCAATCTTGATGCCATCCCGCGCAAAAGGTGATTTTCTTACCGTTCAAATAGTTATCTCTTAGAATTGCATAGACGCACTGAGGATCCAACTTGAGTGCATGGATTTCTTGGATAAGTTCAGGTGAGGGGGTTTCATCGCTGTCGATCGATAAAATCCAATCATAGGTGCTGAGCTTGGCGGCTTCATTATGTGCAGCTCCAAACCCCTTCATTGAGGCGTGATGAATCTTCACATTCGGAAATTGCGCTGCGATCTCTAGCGTTTCGTCTGTTGATCCTGTATCAAAAACGATGACCTCTGGGAAGGAGCCCAGCGACTTGAGTGTTTCAAAAATAGTATAACTAGAATTTTTTGTTAAAACATGGACCGAAATGGGCATAAGGTCTTTAGTTTATAGCATATGTAAATTAATGATACAGTTATTTGTTGAAGTATGTTAGGTTCAAACGTTAATGGACAATTTAAAAATTATTTTACACTGTGTAAGAATTGATTCAAACCCTAACCCCATAGTATAATCTGCCCATGTCTTGGAACGCGATTAAAGATCAGCTAACAAAAATCATGGGTGGAAAACCCTTGTTCATTTTTTGTGCGATGATTTGCGGGTTTTGCATCATGGGGGACTATGGAATCGTTCGTCCTGTCAGCCATAGCATTTTTCTCACGACGTATGGCAGTCATTTCTTTCCCTATGTATGGCTATCCATTGTTCCATTTAATTTTTTACTTATAGAGCTTTACAATAGGTTTTTGCCGAAGATCGGCATCCACAAGATGTTTTATTCGATCTTAGCAACTATTTTTGTTTTTAATACTTGTGCTGCTCTTTTCATGACAAAGGTTCCAAGTTTAGCTTTCGTTTTCTACATTTGGAAAGAAATCTATGTGATGCTTTTATTTCAACAACTTTGGTCTGTCATTCACTCCACCGTTAAAATGAGTGAAGCAAAATATTTATATGGGATCATTTTTGCATGTGGAGGGCTGGGAGGTATTTTAGGAAACGCATTTCCTGGCTATTTCGCTGTAAAAATGGGATCGGCGAATTTGCTTTTAGGAAGTTTGCCTTTACTTTGTATTTTAGGACTTGCGTTCTTTTACCTGATGAAAAATAGCAGCGTCGGAAAAGAGACTTCCCAAGGCTCTCAGATCACTAACTTCTGGCAGGGGGTCAGCGCAATACGTAACTCTAAATATTTGACGTTTATTTTATCTATTGTCGTTGTCATGCAGGTGACCACAACACTTATCTACTATCAATTTAACGCCTCATTAGAGCATTCGATTTTAGCCCCTGATTTGAGAACTGAATATTGCGGTAAAGTTTTTGGGATTGCGAACCTTTTCAGCTTATCACTACAGCTTTTTGGCTCGTTTCTTTTTATTCACTTTTTAGGTCTACGCCGCAGCCATATTGCCATGCCGCTTTTATTAGCCTTTAATGCGATCGGCTCTATTTTCTTCCCAACCTTCGGAATGATTTCAGCAGCATTTGTCACGATTAAGGCATTTGATTTCTCTCTTTTTGGTGTGCTCAAAGAGATGCTCTACATCCCTCTTAAACAAGACGAGAAATTCCAAGCAAAAGCGATCATCGATGTCTTTGCATATAGGAGCTCTAAAGCTGTAGCCTCCTGTCTTATTTTAGTGATCCAATTCATCGGTTTTTCTGAAATGATTAAAACTCTTTCCTGGGGAAGCTTTGTTCTTCTTATGGCATGGGCTTTCATTGTCTACAAAATGTTCAAGCTCAAAAGCGAGCCTATCCCCGAACCTGAACAGCCGGTTATTGATAGATAACTATTGAAGGTTAAAGAGGTTCTTCGTTAGAAAAGAGAGATGAGCTCTGAAGACAAGCCGTGGCTTATTTTATCTGATCCATCGCGTAATAAAGGAACTGCTTTTACAGACGAAGAGCGGACCCGCTATAAGCTACATGGTAAAATTCCGTACCATGTCTCTACGCTAGGTGAGCAAGTCCAAAGGCGGTACGCGAACTTTAAAGCTCAAACCTCTGATCTTGCTAAGCATCTTTTTCTCTCGGCGCTTCATCAACGAAATGAGGTTCTTTTTTATAAGCTGGTTTCTGAACACATCTCTGAAATGCTGCCTTTGATTTATACGCCGACAGTCGGTGATTACTCTATCCATTTCAGTTATCTTTATACAGAGCCGCGGGGTTTGTATTTGTCATATCCTCACCGTGATAAAATGGAGGAAATTTTCAGATCAATTGAACAAAAAAATGTAGAAGTCATCGTCGTAACGGATGGTCAGCGTATTTTGGGACTGGGAGATTTAGGAACAGGTGGAATTGCCATTCCTGTGGGAAAACTCTCTTTGTATACTGTTTTTGGGGGGATTCATCCTTCTAAAACACTGCCTATTGTTTTAGATGTGGGCACAGATAATCCGCTCTTGCTCAATGATCCGCTCTATTTAGGTTGGCGCCATAAACGGATCACGGGGAGCGACTATGACGATTTTGTAGATCAGTTTGTTACAGTTGTTCAAAAAAAATACCCGAAAGTTCTACTTCAGTGGGAAGATTTCGGGAAAGATCATGCGATGCCTCTTCTTGAAAGATACCGAAAAAAAATCTGCTCATTTAACGACGACATCCAAGGAACTGCTGCGGTGACTTTAGCTGCGCTTTTATCTGCAATTAAGCTTGGACAAGGTGAGCTGCATGAACAGCGCATTGTTGTTTTTGGGGGCGGCTCTGCGGGTATCGGAATATGTCAACATCTGGTGGGCGCCATGGTTGCAGCAGGTGCTACAAAAGAAGAGGCGCTGCAAACAATTTACGTGGTCGACATTGAGGGGCTAGTTCATACAGGTCTTGGCTCTATCCCTCCGCATCAAAGGCCGTTTGCAAAGGTTGTAGATCAGAAAGGAAATATCAATCTTTTGGAGACTGTTAAATTGATTCATCCTACGGTGCTTATAGGAGTTTCAGCTCAAAGCGGTGCTTTCACACAAGAGGTGCTTACAACCATGGCCAAATATACGGATAGGCCAATTATTTTTCCTCTTTCAAATCCAACTTCCAAATGTGAAGCGCACCCGAGTGATATTTTAGCCTGGACTAAAGGAAAAGCGATCATTGCAACGGGAAGTCCTTTTTCTGATGTAACGTATCAAGGACGTTTAGTCCATATCGCCCAATGTAATAACGTTTACATTTATCCTGGTGTGGGCCTGGGGGTCGTTGCCTCAAAAGCAAAGGAAGTGACAGAGAAAATGTTCTACAAGGCAGCTGAGATTCTATCGCACCACTCGCCTATGCTGAAATCTCCTTTAGGGAACCTATTTCCACCCTTTGAAAATCTGCGAGCCATTTCAAGAGAAATAGCAATCGGTGTTGCAGAAGTTGCACAAGAAGAAGGGCTTGCTCCTAAGGCGGATCCGGTTCAGCTTATCGACTGGGCAATGTGGACGCCTGACTATAATTAACGGTATACTTCTCGTCTATGACCTATCTTAACGATCAAGATGAAGAGTTGTTTTCTAAGAATTTGGTAAATCACACGATAGTCTCCAGAGCGGATACGATACAAATCATCATTTCCCTCTAGTTTTTCAAAGCCATGAGGCAAGGGTTCTTTTTTCAACTTTTCAATTTTATTTCTAATTTTTTTCACATCGGATAGAGGAATGTCTTTTAATGCTTTATGAGCACTTCTACTTAGCTCTATGGTATAAGTCATAGACCAAGTTCCTTCTTAGTATCTTCCCAAGATACAGTTCCATGCTTTTCAATGTCACGAAGCGCTTTTTTTGCGTCTTCTAGATCAATTTTATTTTCTAGAATCTCTAGAGCTCTAAGATCTTCTAAAGGGATAATAGCAACCAACTGCTTGCCTTTACGGGTTAATATGATTCTTTCTCCCCCATATGCAACTTCATTTACAATATCAGTCAAATGCGTTCTTGCTTCAGAGAATGGTACACTAGCCATAGACAACCTCTTGTTATGTCATAATTGTATCATTTGTACAAATATTAATCAAACAGATCACCTCTTGTGGTTAAAAAACTATAAAACACTAATAATAAACAATTTAAAAAATACTGTCTTGCAATGGATTGTTATTGAAAGGGGATAAAGGTTGATCTACGTAAGTTTACTTAAAGATAAGAAAGCGGTTTCTCGTAATCTGGTTCATGCGTGATCTCTGGCACGAGCTCGTGATAGAGAACATGGTCATTTTCATCGAGCACAAAAACCGATCTGGCACATAGACCTTTTAATGGACCATCGCCTTGGAAAGCTCCGTACGCTTCGGCAATCTGAGGTGTTCTGAATAAAGAGAGGGCAGTGACATGCTCATAGGCGCCGCACAGCCTCTTTAGTGCAAAAGGAAGATCCATCGAACAGTAAATAACGACAGCATTTTTTTTGCTGACAATCATTTGATTAAATTTTTGGGCAGAGAGTGCACAAACAGGCGTATCTAGGCTTGGGACAAAACAGATCACTTTTTTCTGTCCATTAAACTCTTTCAATGTGTGTTCTTTGAGGTTCATATCGAGGCCTATAAGCGCTGGAGCTTTAGCGCCTTTTTGTGGGAGTGAACCTAAAACTTGAATCGGATGACCTTTTAAAGTAATTTTTTCCATTTCTTTACTCTAGACGAATGCGGCTCTTGATTCAACTAAAAATTTAATGACTTTAATTGTAAAGATTTGTTAAAGTATTTCCACCAATGAAAAAAAACATCAGACAGACAGCCCAAGCATCGCTTCCGGATCAACAGGATCTGCCTAGCAAGGCTCTTCCGGCTTCAAGCTCTCAGATTCGCATTCCTGCTCAAAGGCCTACTCCACAAATACAGCCCGTAACTCAAAGACAAACTGAGCAGGTGACTAAAGAGTGGTCTAAGGAAGTTACGCACACAGATCATGTTTCATCACAGGTAGCAATATCCTCTGAAAAAGCACCCAAGATTGCTTCTAAAAGAGTGCAACGCTTCCACTCTAAGAAAACAACGGCTGTTCTTAAAAAAATGGCTGAGCTTCATGAGTCTGCTCGCCGCAATATCGAACATAACGTCTCGGTTGTAGGTGAAACCGACGAGCAGGAGAAATTAGAGCAGTCGCAAGATGAGCTCTGGCGTGAAATGATTAAGCCTCATGAAGAGAGGCAGTTTCAAATTGGGCGGATCACTAACTACTTTAGTTGAGCAAATCCTGAGTATCCCATCTTAAGGGATGCATTGAACCTAAACTCTAAGTTTTCAGGGATTTCTCTAGTCAAGGCCATTCTCCAGGTGGACAAGCGATTCCAGCTTAAGCCCACACCTTTCATTTCTTTTACACTTAAGCTGCATCTTGTGCACCAATTGGAAAGTTCTTCGGGTTTGATAAATAAGTGATAGACATGCATGTTAGGAGGCGCATTTTTAATAAACCAGTCGACTCCTTTGATGACAAGCAGCCAACTTAAAAAAGTGCGATTGAATGTATGAAAAAAGAAAAGTCCTCCGGGTTTTAAAAGCCTAGCAGCTTCTTGAACAACTTTTTGAGCATCATTGACATGTTCTAGAAGGTCCATTGCGCAAACGACGTCATATGAATGCGGAGCAAGAGTAGAGGACGTAGCATCGGCCTCAAGATAAATGACAGATTTTGTTGTGTCATATTTACGCGCAACTTCCAGCGAACTTTTTGAAAGATCTACCCCTGTAACAGAGTGGCCCTCTTTTGCTAAGGCATTTGTCAGAAAACCTGCGCCGCAGCCCAGATCGACAATTTTTTGCTTTGTCTTAAGATGGCTTATGATCCAAGGGTTGCGCAAACGATTTTCAGCGCGAAGAAGGGCGACAGGATGGTTTGATGCTTCAAACCATTTATCGCCGAGCTCATGATAAAATTCGTTATTGATCTTTTGCACGATTTGATCTTAACGAATCAAACCATTTACCTGCAAAGTTTTGAGCCCACTCTTTTGAAATAAGGAAACGTCGAATAGGTTCCCCAGTATCTTCTGAGATAGTGTAAACATAGGACTGGTCCTGAGAATTCCACTCCAAGACGCCTTTGACTATTTTAAGAGCTTTGAGCGATTGTTGACTTTCGGGAGAAAGATTTTGATATAACCAGCTGTACATTTTTTCTGCTGTGTTCCATTCCTGAAGAGTAAATTGAGCGCTAGTTTGGCCTTTCTGAACAAAACGTAGTTTAAAATCCTGAAAGTAGTGAGTAACTTTCATGGTGGTAGAAGAGTGCATTTGTTTGTTTGATTCAATAATGTTCTTCAGAATTAGGTTGGTTGGACATAACCGGTGGGTGAACTTTTTTCTATCTAGAGGACATTCATTGACTCTAATCAGGGAAGCCACATCTAAAGAGTGCCCACAAGGAAGGGTCACAGGGTGCTTAAAAGTAGTATGTAAAACTGGATCTTTTAAATGAACTTTAATTGACATGCGAATATTATACTAAATTATATAGTAATTATCAATTAATAATCTTTTTTCTAACAAAGTTCCAATAAACAATTTGATAAATACAAAAGATACTAGCACCAAAGAGTTGGGAAACAACTAAAAAATTTAATACGTTAGGAGAGGGAAGAAAAGTAAATATTTGAATTTCGTGGAGGTGGGGCCAGATGAGTCCTAATACGCTTAGTACCACCGAGTGGTTCACAAAGAGTATAGAGTGGAGCCACTGCTCGGCGGCAGGACAGTGCTCTTTATGGACGAATTCATCTTTAGTTACAAAGAAAGTGGAAAAGAGGGCGAGCGCAATATACCAGGCGATCATAGAGCGATCAAATGGAACCCAAAAAACAAAGGCAAAGCAGGCGATGACTGTAATGGTATCTAGAGGGTGGCCGATCCGCTCCCATTTAGGAAGGTCTCTTTTAATATGAAAGACAACCTCATCTAAAAAGATGACGATCATCTGCAGGGCGAAGGGGATGAAAATTAGCGATTGCACTCTAAGACAGCTCCTGCAAGGGTCAGCCCTGGTCCAAAGGCAAGGCTAATGATTTTAGCGCCGGTTGGTACTTTGATGTCGTTCCACATGTCGCTCCAAATGTGGGGAAGTGTCGCAGAGGACATGTTTCCGTATTTGAGTAGCACTTGGACGCTGTGGGAAAATTGCCAGGGCTCTAGCTTCATAAGGGAAGAGATTTGCTCGATTATTTTAGGTCCGCCTGGATGGATGGCAAAGTAGACGTTTTCCTCTGGGGCAACATTTGCTTTTTTTAAGAGTTCTGCCACAAAAACAGGGAGTGCTTTTACAATGAGCAAGGGGATTTCTTTGGACAGGGTCATTTTCATGCCCCAATCGTCACACACCCATGTCATAACGTCTGTTGAATCGGGAATGATTTCTTCATGAATTGCCAGCACTTGAAAGCCGGCCTTTTTTTCATGTGAAACTTTGTATTTAATAAAACCATCTCCAAAAAGCGATTGGACGACAAGTTGATCAAGGGTGTGAAAAGAGGGATTCATGTGGAGGCTGCAAATCTCAGTGTGGACGATTTCAGAGTTTGCTGGGGATCCCAAAGCAATTCTAATTGCGGGGATTGCAGCATAGCAGCCCATGTGATAAGCGTGTGTAACGGTGGTATTTTGACCTGCCTCTCTGAAAGCAACTAGCTTTTGGGCAGGGCTAGGCGCAGTATATCCTGTACATGTGACATGGATAAGATGGGAGGGGAGGGAAGTGCCTGCTGGATAGAAACGGGCTAAAACATCGGATGCAATGCGGTCAAAGACATTCATTCGAACCCCGAGCCCTGCACCTGATTTTTTCTCGCCGGTAGAATAAACTTCCATCTCTTCCCAGTTCCTGTGCATGCAATCTGTGATGGAAACACCACGGCGCGCAATCTTGCCTTTACCTAACCCTATTTTTCTTAAAAGAGAGAGTACCGATGCTCCAACAGAGGCTTCTTCAGCAGATTGTGCGTGGGCGGCAGAGACCCATTCTAGGATGGCTTCTTGATCGAGTTCGTGCTGAGGGCGAAGAATTTGAAAATCAGAAAGAGTTGTAACCATCTAGACAATCTATCAACTCTTTGATTTGAATAGAATGATTAGATGGTTTATGAAAAAAATTATTCTAGGAGACTTATGAGATACTCTAAATATGCCCAAGCCGCCGCTTTAATTATGACTAGCTATTTGAGTGCTTCCACTGTAGGCATACTTGGAGGACAAGATTCTTTCAGCAATACGCAAGCGTATTCGGGTTTTGTCGATCCAGCGGGTAATATCAATCGAATCAATTTTGGGTTAAGTGGCGGGATTATTGAAAGCGTTGCGCTAAATAACTCGGGTTTTGGGCTTGCAGGGGGGCGAGATTTTACCCCTTTTCCTAATATCCCTGCTTATGCAGCTATAATTGCACCCAGCGGACAAGCGACTTCTCTAAACATTGGAATTGACAATGGAATCATTCAAAGTGTTGCGCTTAATTCATCAGGAGTTGGGTTGATTGGGGGCAATAATCTTGCTGTAGGGCCTCCTAACCCAGCTTTTGTGGCATACGTGACACCACAGGGACAGCTGCAGCCGCTAAATTTAGGTGGGCTGAACGGAACTATCAAAAGTGTTGCGTTAAATGACGATGGAATAGGGCTCATTGGAGGACAAAACGGTAACTTTCTATATGCTGCTTTTACAACGCCTCAAGGTTCGGTAACTTCTTTGGATCTTGATAGCGGTTTTGAGAATGCCCCCCAACTTGGAGTAACTTCGGGCACTATTGAAAGCGTTGCGATCAATATCAGGGCTCGAGGAGTTATAGGAGGTCGCAATGATGATGCAGCAGAAGCCTATGCAGCCCTTGTTGACCGAACAGGTCTAGTCAGAATTCGATCTCTTGGAATATCTGGAATGATCAATGCTGTAGCAATTAATGATGATGGTCTTAGCCTAATAGGCGGCACGAATAGTTCTTCGAGCTATGCAGCATATATATTTTCAGATGGCGAGGTGAGTCCTTTGAGCGGCCTACCTAGCGTGGGTACAATCACATCGGTTGCTTTAAATGACAGTGGACAGGGATTAGTGGGGGGAAGTGATGAGCTTGGCCAGGCTTATGCAGCTTATGTATCGCGTGATCGAACAATCGTACGACTAGAAGGGCTGCCTTCTAATGGAATAATCAATAGCGTGGCAATTAATGAATTTGGCCAAGGGCTGATTGGTGGGCAAAAAAATCCGTTAACAGGGGCAGCTTATGCAGCGCTCGTGACTGCTAGTGGGCAAGTCATACCTTTAAACCTCGGAATACTACATGGACAGATCTTAAGCGTAGCTCTACTTTCGCAGATTCCGACTGAAAATTTAAGTGGAAATAACCTTGCCTTTGCAACCTATATCAACGAAAACGCACCTTACGATGCTTTTTATTTTGCCCCGGCTTACTTTGATGGAACACTTTCTCAAGCCTTAGAAAGTGCAGCCCCCACTCGCAATGCCTTTGCGCTCTTCACAGCAGATAATAACATGTTCTACATCGATAGCCTGCTTTCTAATCACTGCCGGAACACAAGACATATCAGACAGCTAGAAGCAAAAAAAAGTTCTCAAGTAGCCTCCGCTTTAGATATTCCATCTGAAGAGCTTTTAGCGTGGAGCTCTCGCAATGTCAAAGCTCCACCACCAGTTAAGAAGCATCCCTATGAAGTCTGGGGAACACTTCTAGGCGCTCTAGCTTATCAAAAAAAACAACACCAAACCCCGGCCTTCAATCCAACAACCGGCGGTATCATTCTAGGCTTTGATGGAAAAACAAGCAGAAATGGTCGTGTAGGAACGGGCGCTGCCTACACTTATACCTACATCCATGAAAAACAAAACGCAGGCCACAGCCGCATCAATCAAGAATACCTCTTTCTCTATACCATGTGGGATAACAGACGCTGGTATGTCGACACAGCTCTTATGGCAGGCTTTTTCCAAATCGATAACGTCCGCAAAATTCACATGACAGCTTTTGAGTTTGAGTCGAAATCCCATCCCAAAGGCTGGCAGCTAGCCCCTCATTTTGAATTCGGCTACGATTTCAATTCCAAATCTCGCAAGCTGACTACCGAACCCTTTGTCATGTTGGACTGGGTCAGTAACTGGCAAGGACACTATAAAGAACATGGGAGCGGACCTTTCAATGCAGGTCAAAAACGGCACTACTCATCTTTCTTACGCTCAGAAACTGGCGTGCGCGTTTATGAAACCTTTCTCTATGATAATTGGAATTTTATCTTGGAAGAAAAGGTCAGCTATGTAAATAAAAAACCGTTCAAAGTCGGTAGAGTCAATGCCTTCCTTGTAGGAGCTCCTGGATCTTTTACTGTTGAGACTTTGACAACTACTCAGAACTTAGGTGTGGCTGAACTCGAGTTCATCTTTCAACCACATAAAAAAAGATATCCAACGACAACGCTTACCTACCAAGGAGAGTTTGGGTCGATGTACCAATCTCATTTAATGTCATTAGAGCTGAGCTGGAATTTCTAACGAAAAATCATCACGATGCCCACAATCACAAGAGACACTGCAAAAACCTTCTTCAGATGGTCTGTGTGCAACTTGTGAGCTAAACGAGCCCCAAAAGGTGCTGCAATGAATGTCGAAATGGCTAAAACAATAAAAGCCGGAACATAGATAAATCCAATCGTCATCTCATAGAACGTCTGGCCCAGTCCTAAGAACAAGTATCCGATGGCACCTAGCAGCGAGATAATAAAGCCCGTAACCGTTGATGTTGCAACCGATGATTTGAGAGGGATCTTTAGTTTTACAAAGAGGGGAACCGTCATCGTTCCGCCTCCGATTCCCAATATATTAGAAATAGCTCCCACACCAAATCCAAGACTGTTAAGCAGGGGAGTGCTGGGTAAATGAGAAGGACCTAAATCTGGTAGACCTTTATGGAAGTAAAAATAGAGACCTAAGCTACTTGCAAAACATCCAAAAATCAGCTGCAAAATAACACTCGGCAAGAGGTGGCCCAGGTATGCACCAAAGAGGCATCCTAAAATAAGGCCAGGCAGCATACGCTTTACAAGCTTCCAGTTAATGGTTCCACTTCCATGATGAGCAAGGATGGAAGAGATCGCATTAAAAACCATCGCTGCAAGAGAGGTGCCGATTGCAAGCTGCACCAAATTAACACTTGGAAACCCATAGAACTTAAATAAAAATACAAGACAAGGGACCGTGATGATCCCGCCGCTGATCCCTAAAAGACCACCTAGTAGACCTGCACCCAAACCAATCACTAAACATATCACCAGCATCAATGTCATTTTACTCTGGATAAATCATCGAATTGATTAATCTCAAGAAAAGTATGCCATCTCCAGAGTTTGAGAAATTTTATCAGACGTTGAAATCGCAAGTCTTGCCAAGCGATATGACTATTGAAGAGATCCGTGCGTATTTGGACAAGATGATGCAGCCTTTTACAGCCTCAAAAGATATCGCATTCACTCCCATCTTTTTCAGTAAGTTTCAAGGTGTCTGGGTCAAACCTCCTAAAATCACAACTAAAAATACACTTCTATTTTTTCATGGAGGCGCCTATACAGCCGGCTCTTGGCAAAACCACCAAGATCTTCTAGGGCGTATAGCCAAAAGCGGGGAGTGTGCTATCTGCGCCATCAATTACAGGCTAGCTCCTGAAAACCCGTTTCCCGCAGCTCTTGAGGATGCCTTGGAAGCCTACCAGACATTAAGAGATCAGGGCCATAACGTCCTTGTCGGGGGTACATCTGCTGGCGGAGGGTTAGCACTAGCCCTTATGCTAAAGCTTAAAAAAGTAAAAGTGGCCCTTCCAGAGGCTGCTATCTTACTCTGTCCCTGGGTCGATCTTGCTATGAAGGGGCCCTCTCTCTTTACCAATGAGGGGAAAGACATCATCAGCCGGTTCAGAGTCAAAAATGCCTCTCAGATCTATCTTGGCACCCATGATCCCCAAGACCCAATGGTGTCTCCTACTTATGGGGATCTAACGGGTCTTCCGCCTCTCTTAATCCAGGCCGGCACCAGCGAGATCCTTTGGAGTGAAATCGAGACCCTTGTGCATAAGGCACGAGAGGCTAAGGTCGCTGTGACGTTTGAGCCTTATAACGGTATGTTCCATACCTGGCAGCTTTTTGCCTCAGAAATCCCTGAGGGCCAGCAGGCTATAGATGAGATAGGAAGGTTTATTAAGACTTATTGAATTCTTTTTAAGTAGCTAAGCCTGAATGATATATAAGTTAATTATATTTCTAAGCAAATATCTGATTTTAAGCAACATACTAGTTTAAATATTCTGTTAAAATATTAGATAATAATAAACATTTTAATGTATAATGAATATAGAGGTAAATATGCCAAATATTAGTAATAACGTAACAAGACCTGCAAGTAACAAGGTTACCAATCCTACCATGCAAGTAAATGAAAATAAAGACCGCATGACTGGAGTTAATGGAAGAATTTGGAGACACACAATTGGACGTGTTTCTAACTTAGCCAGAATCCCGCTCAACATCTTCGGAGCTTTTTTTCAAGGAGCTAAGGCGGTTGGGAAGGGACTTCTTTTACCTATAACATATTCAGTTCTTGGTATCTACTCACTTGGCAGTAGGATCAATGCAAGGATTAACAAAAAAGAAAACTCCTTTAGCGCTGCTAACTATAAAGGCACAATGTCAATAAAGGGCATTGGTTTAGACTTAATTGGACTAGCAAGGCTTGTTAAAAGCACAGGCATTTGCTTTGTAAATGTGATTGTGGCGCCTAAAAAGAAAAGCAACGACTTTCTCAAAGGATTGGATGCACTACACGAGGTTACATATCTAGATATAACACACCAGCTAGCTGAAACGCTCTCGAAACAAGGGAGAGATGCATCTCTTTCGACTATCTGGCGCTATGCGATGAATCCGCAGAAGAATATAGATATTTATAAACGTGAAGAATAAGAATTCGGCATAACGTCTGATAATGGATCTTATGTTGGATCTATAAGGCTCTAACCAGTAGTGGTTGGGGCCTTTTTGTTATCTAGGCTTACTTTACCAGCCCTTTACGCTTTAGAAATGCATGAGCTACATCTCGGGTCTTTAATCCTTCGAATTCGACTTTTACATTAATATCCCGCATTTCTTCTTCAGAAATTTGTCCTTCAAGTTTGGCCAATGCGCCTCTGATTTCAGGGTATTTTTCTAAGATATCCCGGTGAACTAAAGCCCCTGCTTCATATGCAGGAAGAAGGTTTTTGTTATCTTTAAGAATCTTCAACTCGTTAATTTGAACCTGCCCCTCTGTCCTACTGGCGATAACAACATCTACGACATTTTGGTCCAATGAACGAAACATGATGCCTCTATTCATCCCTTTTACTTTCTTAAATTGCAGGTTATACTTCGCACAAAGGCTCCTATATCCATCTGGGCGGTCCAAACACTCAAAGTCGCATCCCAAAGTCATCTTATGAGCCACTTCTGCCAAATCTTGCAGAGTCTCTAGATTGTATTTTTCAGCGATTTCCCTTTTAACCGCCAGTTCATAGCCGCTATTAAAACCAAATAGGTTAGTCAGCTCAAGTGCATGAGCATTCAGTGCTTTTCGTATTCTATTCATAGGGGTATCTGAAGAGGCTATTTTTTCTGGGTATAAATTATATAAAATTGTAGCCGTATACTCCGGATAAATATGAATCTCTTGATCAAGGAGCCCTTTAATCGCTATGCTAGAGCCTCCTAAATTCACCTTACGGTTGACTTTGATAGAGGTCTCTTCTTCAATGAGGTCAGCCATCATATGCGCTAGAACGATGCTTTCCGTAAAATCTTTTGAACCAATAGTGATGATATCTTCTTGCTTGCTAGGGGTTGGTGTCTTTAGCTTTAATAGAGCTATAGCAGCCACAAGACCAATACATAGAAAGAAGACGGAAACTTTTTTTATGCTCATAATGGCCTGTCTATTAATTATTTAGCCTTTGGAGGCTAGTTTTTTTTCAAAAAAACCGAGTATGCTGTCAATGAAAATAGCCAACAATGCTGTTGGGATAGCACCCATTAAGACCAAGACATCGATATTTCTTGAGATACCAATAAAAATAAAGTCTCCAAGACCGCCTGCTCCAATAAAAGCTGCAATCGTGGCTGTCCCTATGTTGATCACAACAGCGGTTCTTATGCCCGCAATGATCGTTGGAAGAGCCAAGGGCATTTCAACTTTAAATAGAATTTGCCAGCCTGTGAGCCCCATCCCTTTAGCGGCATCAATTATGGCTTTATCTACTGATAAAATACCCGTAAAGGTATTGCGGATAATGGGTAATAATGAATAAAGAAATAAGGCCGCAATTGCAGTTTGGATCCCAAGCCCAAAGATTGGAATCATCAAACCAAGAAGCGCTAGGCTTGGTATAGTCTGAGAAATTCCGGCACCCCCTAGAATCCATTTTTTTAGCGAGGGAAACCTTGTGACAAGAATACCGAGAGGCACACCAAATAAAATTGCAAAACACATCGACCAAGAAACCAGCTCTAAATGTTGAACCAGAGCAGAGAGCAGATCTTCCCAACGATTTGAAAGCTGCAAGATAAATTGCTGTATAAAGTTCATACTTCGCATTCTTCTTTCCTTCCTGCCCAGTGCTCGGCAAATGTCGTTAATAGGCTAGAACGAGTGACGATTCCAATAACCTTCTTTTTTTCATCAATAATAGGTAGAACTCCAAACCTAGCCTGTTGGATAAGGATAAGTGCATCTTGAGCTGTAGCTGTTGAACTGAGATAGGGGTAAGATTGCTCTGAAATTTCTTGAACTGTTTGTATAGAGTTCATGCAGAGTTGAAGATCATAAGCTGAGATAACACCCATCAAGCGATTCTTTGTATCACAGAGAATTAATGTGTCTGCTCTACGCCTGCGCATTGCAGAAAAAGCTTCCGAAGGTCTAAAAGTCGGCAAGCCGATAGCTGGATTTTCAATCATGACTTGCTGTATCGAAATAAGAGCTGGATTTTTGTAGATACGATTTTTACCAATAAAGGTTTCTACAAAATCATTTGCAGGTTCTATGAGTAACTTATCAGGTGTATCTACCTGAACCAATGAGCCATCCATCACTATTGCTATCCGATCTCCCAGTTTGATTGCCTCTTCCATGTCATGTGTCACTAATACAATGGTCTTTCGCATTGAAACTTGAAGATTTTTAAGTTCATCTTGAAGTTGTTGCCGTGTGATGGGATCAAGCGGTGCAAAAGGCTCATCCATTAAAACAATGTCAGGGTCTGCTGCTAAGGCTCTGGCAAAACCAATGCGGGCTTGCTGCCCTCCAGACAGTTCTCGAGGACGCCTTGCAGCAAATTGTGAGGGTTCAAGTCCTACTAAATCAAGCATCTCTCTTACGCGATCTCTTATTCGACTTTTTTCCCATCCTTTGAGTCCTGGCACCAGCGCAATGTTCTCTTCAATTGTGTAGTGGGGAAACAGTCCAGCTTGTTGTATGACGTACCCTATCATGCGTCTTAGCTCCACAGGGTCTTTCTTCATGATGTCTTCATTGTTAACTAAAAGAGTGCCCTCTGTATGAGGAGAAAGACGATTGATCATCCTCATAATTGTCGTTTTACCGCATCCACTAGGTCCAATCAAAGCGATCAGCTCCCCACGTTGGATTTCAAGATTTAAGTTTTCAATTGCTTTAAATCCATTTTGATAGGTTTTTCCGACATTCTTAAAAGTTATCATTATCTATCGCTCTCTAAAATTATTTACAGGTTTGCCATCAAAAGCAAAACAGTATTTGGCCAGTATATCACTAGGTGTGAAATAAATCTATTTTTAAGGAACTGTCACACCGATGACTTTAGATGTGACTCCACAGCTGGAGGTACCAGTAACTGTAACAGTTGCACCGCCTCGGCTAAGACCGGTTACAGCAAAGCACCCTTCTGCTGGTTGTGTCGCTGTGGCTACTGCAGGGTTGCTACTTTGCGTTCTGTAGCTGACTGGCCCGGAAGATGGCGGCGTGGTATCGGTAATAATAACCTCTACTGTTGATCCGATCGGGACAACAATAGAGGGTTTATCTACGAGAAACTCAGGCATTTCGCAGGGCGTTGGAATCGTAGCAACAGCCCCGGCTAGCACAAAAAATAGCACGCTTGGAATAATATATTTAGAGAGTTTTATCAACTGTATTTTCCCATTTAAGTTCTGGTTTTTTCATGTTTTCACAAACTGAATCATGAAGGTTTCTCATTTGTTCATAAGCTTTAGCATCGATAATATCAAGCTTTGCAGGTCCATTATCTTGTTTTAACCAAACTGCAGCTAAAACAGCTTCTTGATCAGGGCCTTTTTCAGTTAAAGGACGAAAATAAAAATCGATACGAGAAGCATATTTTAGGAAGGTATCTTGGATCCTTTCGTGAACCATCAGCTGTTTGTTTAATACATCTTGGTCCGTTGTTTGAACAAAAACATTATCCCGTTTTGCAATGGAATCAAATCTCACCTGGTCTGGAGCTGAAACATGAAGAATTCTGATCGTATAACCCCGATTTTTCAAGAACTCTAAAAAGAAACATGTTTTATCGCTGGAAGCAGTTGTTCCAAAGAAGAAGTTTTTATTTTCTCTAACCAGCTGAGCAGTAATCAGGTGATGAGCAAAGTTAGATGCCGCTCTCCACTTATTATAGGCATTTTTTAAACCTTGATAGGAACCATCTTTTGCAACCATGTCTCCATAGGTTGATTGCATCTCTTTCAAACAGACATCATCAGGACAAATATAGGCAAAGCCCGGCTGTTTTTCCCACATTCCCCGCATAACCGTTGTCTTACCAACGCCTGGAGCGCCTGCCGTCAAAATAATCTCTTTTGTTTCGTCAAGCTCTTTGCTTTTAATCCGATTCCAGATAGCTAAAACGTCGTATTTCAGCGCATCAAGCTCGGCCGGTGTATATTCAGTACTATTGTCAGGAAAGCCCAGCCCTTTTCCAAATCCTTCCAAAACTTGCCTTGGCAGAGAATAAGAGTAATCCGAATTGTAAACTGTATTTAGGTCATAAATATCAATAGCAGTTGTCATATCCCCTTCCTTTGTTTAAACGAAAAATAATACTACATACCCAAGCTGTCGTCAAGTTATGCAAAATGGTTTGCCTACAATCCCCCTCTCATTATAGGATTATGCCATGCTAAAAAAATCTTCGATGTTAAGTCAGATATTTATTGCAATAGCACTAGCCATCTTGGTAGGTTCATTTTCTACTTTAGATTCTAAATTGCTAGGGATCTCTTACATTAAACTTTTTGCTTTCTTCGGACAGCTTTTTCTGAATGCCTTAACCCTCCTTATGGTTCCCTTGGTTGCATCAAGCGTTATATTTGGCATCAGCCAAATGGGAAGAGATCAATCGTTTGGTAGACTAGGCGCGAAAACATTTTTTTTCTATGTATTAACAACGCTGCTTGCCGTCGTTACAGGACTTATCTTGGTCAATCTCTTCCAACCAGGGCTACATTCGACAGCGCCTGCAATTGCAGAATCAGCAACCCAGGTACTAACTCAAACACCCGCATCCCATATCGACATTATCGGCCAAGTCATCACGAAAATTATCCCTGTCAATATTTTTGAAGCAGCTGTCCAAGGAAATATGCTTGGAATCATCTTTTTTAGCTTAGTTTTTGGCCTTGCCCTTTCTAAAGTAGAGTCAGAAGCGGCCCTTGTAGTCTCGAGATTTGTGAAAGGTGTTTTTAATAGCCTTATGAAAATGACCCAGTTCTTTATGAAGGCCATGCCGCTCGGAGTCTTTTTTCTCGTTGCAAAAGCCACAGCATCTCAAGGAGCTGATACTTTTAAAGCGCTGCTCTCCTTTTTTGGAACTGTCGTCTTAAGTCTGATAATTTTCATGTTCCTCGTGCTTCCTTTACTTCTAAAACTAGCCGGTTTGAATCCCCTCAGGCATCTTCAAGCCATGGCTCCTGCATTAGTGACTGCCTTTTCAACCAGCTCGTCCACTGCAACCCTGCCGATTACTATTGATTGTGTTGAAAAGCGAGCCGGCGTTTCAAATAAGATTTGCAGCTTCGTGCTGCCGCTTGGAACTTCAGTTAACATGTCAGCCTCGGCCCTCTATGGATGTATAGCAGTATTTTTCATCGCTCAAGTCCACGGAATTCAAATTTCCTTTATGCATCAAGCACTCCTTGTTTTTCTTGCTACGATCACCTCTATGGGCATAGCAGGGATACCTTCAGGAAGCCTTGTCTCGATCATGGTGATTTTAAATGCGATGGGCATCCCCGCTGAAGGACTAGCTCTCATCCTTCCTGTTGATCGGATCCTTGACATGTGCCGAACGACTGCCAATGTCTTTAGCGACAGTGCTTGTGCTGTCTTAGTCGCTCATTCAGAGGGTGAAAAAGTTCTTAAAAAGAGCTAAATTCAAATTATAAATTACACTCTATTCTTTGGACAATATCGTCCTAAGCTTGTATAATCATTGCAAAATTTTTAGGTTATTTTGATGAAATTGGAGTTTAGTTCTTACGTCAATTCTTTAGTTTCACATCCAAGCATCAAAAGAGTTAGTTTTGTTCTCTTACAACATAGAAAAGTGACTGCTTTTGCAACCGCGATTCTTGCGAGCATGGCGGCTTACTATTTTATAAACCGACGCCCTAGTGATCCTAAAACGGATATAACTCCTCAGATAAAGAAAGACGAAGGCAACCTAAGACCGATTCAAACTAACCCTGAAACTCGTACTGTTTTATCTGATGTATTGCACCCAGACCCTCCATCAAACGTATTTGCTCCAGCTCATAATCGGATTTTTAGCGTCAATGTTGAACTGCTAATACAATTTCCCCCACCCTTCTCCCCACAATTTTCTGTTGAAAACAGATCAAGAGCCCTGATTTGCTACCAGTACGCTCCTTTAGTTGTGTTAGCACCGATCCTTGCTCAAAGAAGAGAAGGGTTAATTAGTCTCATCGAATCAATCCAGCAGAAATTCCAACCAAGTCCTAATGTGCAGCCATTAGACCAACAGCCTTCTTTAACAGAAGCATCTATTCAGCCCCTTGCACTTGTGCCTGCTGAAGAGCCTCCATCAACTCTTCGGGTTGTAAAAGAGACGGCTAAGAATCTTATTGATAGCGTCGAAAATGGCATTGATCTGACACCTTACCTGCTTAAAACCATGCAAGCTGGGATTGATTTTTGGAATACACCCAGCCAGCCTTACGATCCGTTCACATCGAATCTCATGGTCGGATTTGCAAGAAAATTTGGCGTGAGCCTTCATTTTTTACTTCTGAATACATCACGTTTCAAAGGTCCTGAATTTACAGGTCAACTTGTCATGAAGCTGCAAGGCGTGGAAAAAGTTGGCATGAAAGTTGCTAATAACATGCTGAAATTTTGCAACCCCCTTGGATGGGGCTCTTTGGTTTTACAGCTCGTTAATTTAGGGGTCAATACTGCAGATTTTATGGGGACTGGCATCCTTGAACAACTTGACGAACAAATTGATCAATGTTTGCTCGACTTTGTTAAAAAGCTAAAAATTTATACAGAGCTAGATCTTGAGTATTTTGAGAAGAAAAAACAGCAAGAAAAAGCCGAAGAAGTATTTAATCAAGAGATACTACTTTATAAAGCATGGCTGAATGCTCATGGAAAAAATTCAACAAACGTTATCGCAGAGCGCAATTGGCTTTATAGACATACACTTGGGATTATGGTGGATTGGCATATTGATTGCCTGACTATGGAAGGTTTTGAACCTGCACCGTCTTATTTTGAAGCAGAAAAAGCAAAGGAATTAGCCGAGAAAGCCTTTAAAGATGTGCAGTGGCGCTGGTTTAAAGATGCACAGCAAAAGCATGAGCTTGCAATGAAGCGCAGATACGATCAATCCAAACCCGAGCATTCTATACCAGGAAAGCCGGATGACACTATTTTTACAATGGTACTACCGACACTCTCTCAATTTTTTAAACGGACTACCAAAAAAACACTGACTAGCCTTTTAGATGTGATTGGAGAAAAAGTAGATTCAAGCGAATTTTCAGACTCTCATAAAGATCGTGCAAAAGCCTCATTAAAAACGTTGGTTTTGGGGAACTCCTCTTTAAGGGAGCGCGATTATAAAAAAGCAGCACAAACAGTCGGAATGCTCAGCCAAGTTTCCAACTGGATCAGTAATCCAGCAAGTGCTGTAGCAAGGCTTGTTCCAGCCGAATTAAAAACACGGGTCAAACCGTTGACTGCACCACTAAATAGAGGTATTGGAATGGCAGTAGGCACCGTAGCTACTAGCCTTCGCTTAGATGAAATAGCCATCAACCAATTACAGCTGCAAAAATTAGATGAGCTTTTTCCAGAAAGAGATCTAAAACTAGATGTCTCCCAGCTGCTCCCAAATAGTTTTAAGGAAGGTCTAATGGGAGATGTTGCCGATGCTTTGATAAGAGGCCTTATCAGAAGAATGCAGGGAAAAATAAACAACACCACCACTACCAGAGTTGATTTCGATTACACCCAAACACTTCAAAGGCTTATTCAGCAAATGGGTGAACAAATCGCTGACAGGCTTTCATACCTCTTAGCTGCCCACTTAAAAGAGACTTGCCAAGTTGACTACTCACCTGAAGAGCTCATGACAAAAAGAATCGGCGGTTGGTTTTCTTAAGACTCCAAAACTTCTACAGGAATAACGACTAATTCATCGCCTGTGACATCTTCAAGGGCAACTGAAAACGTTTTCTCAAACTTATCCTCTGGGATGTAAAGAACACGCTTTGTCAAAGAGTAAGGCACGATTTGCTCGGCTTCATCTTTAAACCCTTTTGCATTCAAAACCTTGACGATTTGTTTATGCTTTTTAATCGTTGCAATTCCTTCTACACCGCTAGCAATTGAAAAAGGCCAGAAAATAAACCCTAGAATTTTAAACCCCAAGCCTCGAGGTATTGTACCCTTGGTATGCTTCCAAGCAATTTCCTTGGCTGTTGCACAAGGAAGCGAAGTGCTGGCACGGGAGATTTCATAGGTATGGGAGCCCTGGTTTGTAATCGTGACCTCGACCGGCTTATAACCCTTCCCTATCACATTATATTTTAAAATAGAGGTACTCTCTTCTTTGGATAACGCCCTCACCGAGACCTCCAGCGCCTTGTCTTTTAACGAAAACGGAGCTGTTAAAAGAGACGGAACTGGGTTTTTGTTAATTATATTAAAAGAGAACAAAATTGATAATAAAGCTATATAAAAGTAGTCTTTTGATTTCATTTAACTATTATAACAGATCTAATAGTTAAATTAAACTGGCGATTAAAATTTGAATTTGTCTTATTCGCTGGGCTCTGAATCCTTTTTTGGAAAGGCAGATTGTGCAGGAATATCTGTCGATGAATAAAAACTAATCACTTTAAGAGGTTTGTGGGCTCTTAAGTTGATCAAATTATGGGATGTGCCCGTGGGAACAAAAATAACATCGCCTTCTTTGACTTTGGAAGAGGAGTCATCCAGCACCATAGTCCCCTCCCCTTCTATCACATAGATGACTTGATCAAACGGATGGACTTCAAGGCCAATTTCATTTTTTGGGTTAGTTGTTGGAGAGACATTCATGAAAACGATTTGCTCGTATTTGCCTGTAGCTACAGCGGTTTTCCAGTTCTCGTTTTTTTGCGCTTGTTTGACAATATCATGAATAATCATCGGCTGAATGCCATCGGAGTGTAGAGCCGCAAAAGTCAATATTCCACCTAAAAGCGCTGTTTTCTTCATAATCACCTCTCACCCGATTTTTACTAAATTCCAAGCATTAAAGGATACTACTTAATATGAGTTTAATCTTTTCTGCTGTAGCTTGGGGGTTTTCCAAGTGGCAGGCGTGTCCTGCATGAGGGATTTCATGGCTAGTAATACCTGCATATAGCTTTTTGTAGGTATCATCGTACTCTCCATGCAAAAAAATGGCATTGCGCGGGAGGGATTTTTGGCAAGCAAGAGAGTGGCTTTTGAGCTGCTCAATTAAAACGACAGGGTCATTTTTTAGCCGCCTTTCTAAAACACGTGGGAAGTTTGGATGGCGCTTAAGGCTAGAAAAAAGGGGCTGAGCATACCACTGATCAAAAAACTGCTGCAAGCTGAGGGTTTTAAGCTTTTCTATCCAAAGCTCTTCTTGAGCTTTTCTTACGCTCTTTTCTTCCTCTGTTTTAAAGCCTGGATGAGCTGAAATCAAGAGTTTGGGCATTTCTGCCTGCAGGGCAATCCTACCCCCCATAGAATACCCTATTAAAACCCCTCTAGAAGGCAGTGCAAAGGGGTAAGACAGGCATTTGCACTCATACTCTGCAAGCAGGCTTATAACCTCCTGCCAGTCATCTACGCTTCCTGCAAAGCCATGTAAAAAATAGAGTTGCCTATCAACGCCTTTATAAACCATGTTCTACAGATTATGATAAGTGCCTTATTTTCAGCAATCTACACTTTTTAGTCGCACTTTTTGGTACAAATAAATGTAACTTATGACATTTTTTGGTACGAATAAATGCGAAGTTACGGACTCGTTAAGGTTGTGTCTTCGATGCTCCCCGATGAACGTAATAAAAGATGGCAATCTTTTAAATTGCCCGCTTTATCTACTTGAAAAAATCGATACCTTTACTGAACCGCACAAGAGCTAGTTTCTAGTAGGTCAATGATTTCTTGGTCTTGTGGCGTTCGATTTTGCCACTTTAATGCCATAGATAAAGGCGTCTCTCCAGAATTATCCATTTCGTGAGGATCTGCCTCAGATTTTAAAAGCTGCTCGACAAGAGCTTTGTGTTTGGCCTTAACAGCAAAATGTAGTGCTGTAGACCCATTGTTGTCCACGGAGTCTATTGGAATGCCATAATCGATGAGTTTTTCAGCGGCTTTAAGAGCGCCGGCAGCTGCAGCATAGTGAAGCAAGTTTCTGCCATCAGAAGAGCATACTGTTTTAATATCACCAGAAAGTGGAATCAGTTTTTCACAGACTCGATAGAGGTACTTTTGACCCGACCATAGAAGAAGGGAGCGAGCAAACCTTTCATTCTTTGTTGTCTTAATTTGTTCGATGTAATAGTCCATAACCATTTCAAATAAAGGACCGGAAAGAGTTTGGAGGGGTGTTTTATCAGCTTTATTCGTTTTCCATAGAACAGATGTGTACGAAGACAGAATCAAAAAAGAATCATCAAGATAAATTAAGCGTATTTTGGCATGACCTTCTTTTAGTTCTAGCGTTTGCGAAACCTTTTCAAATTGTACGAGTCTTCCGAGTGCTAGATGAAAAGGAGTATTTCCTTCGTTATCTTGTTGCTCTAAAGCAGTTGTCTGGGAGAGGGCCTTTGATAGATCTTTTCTGTCCAAAAATTGTTTTCCTTTTAAGAAAAGGTGAAGAAAATTCTCTTTCTTCTCGTTGATAGCAGTTAAATCAGGCTCATACGACAAAACAACTCTAGTAAAGGAAGCATCATCATAGGCTAAAACCAAGTGGATGGGATAAAAGCTTCCATTCCCCGTATTGATATTAAACCCTAGCTTTAACATTGTTTCAATAACTTGACGTTTCTTTTTATACTTGAGGGCTAAAAGAAGTGGAGTCATTGGAACCGCATGGCCAGCTTTATCGAATCTGTAGCTATGCATTACTTCTTTATCTTCAGATCTTTTTGCCATAAACTCTATCCAATCGGCTCCTTTTTTTAAGACAGTCTGGTGAAGCCATGGAGTGGTTCCTCTTTTTCCTTCTTCTGGAAAGACCTCTTTGGATGCATCAAAATCCCCTGAAAACATGATCTCTGCTAAATCAAGACGGTCCTCTTCAAAAACCTTTTTCCTCAACCGGTCTATTTCGTACCTTTCACCTTGAAAGTGAGGCCACACTTCTTTGAGGATATTTAAGTCTTTTGTATCGATAGCAGCTTCAATGCACTTCAATTGGACTCGCGGGTTGGAGTATCCATAGTCTTGATCTACCGGAAAAGAAGCGATTGCTTTTACCATAGGTAAACTGCCGGTATTAATAGCTCGCAAAACATAATCAGAAAATTCCGAACTATTGATTTTGCCGTTTTTCTTAAGCGCTTCTATTGACGCGAGTTGATTATGTTCTATGGCGGTAGTTAGCAGCCCGGTTCCCCTCGCATTTGTTGTGCGAACAACTGAACTTTTGCACATTTGAAGCATACATCTAAACGTTTCATCCCATCCACGAATTAGAGCTACAAAAAGCGGAGGATTTTCTATATTATAGTTTGAGGTTAAAACGCTGATGTTGTCTGAGGCTAGGGCAACAATAAGGTCATTTTGCTCCTTTGTTGGCTGAGCTGGCCCTTTTAACATTTCTAAAATCAATTCCTGTGGGTTAGGGACAATTTGATTGGTTCGAACTCCATTGGCTTGAGCGGTTGCTAAAATTTTTGCAGCTAGCTCATACTTTTGTTTCCCAATCAATTTTGCAAATGTTGTTTTTCCATTTGAGTTGTAGCTTAACATGCCTGACAAATTACTCGATCCGCGTCCCCCGCGATTTGCAGACATCCAGCCCAAGACTTCTTGTATGACACCATAGAGCTCTTCGTCAACTAGTCGAAATAGAAACTGCTGCTCGTTATAGGCATTTCGCTCTAAGTGTTCTCTGCAAGCTGTTTTAAGTCCATCGTCTTCATAGACACAGGCCAATTGTAGTACGTGGGAGCATTGAGAAGGTATTTGCCCAAGTACAAGAGGTCTGACTTGATTAAGCAGCGCAATATGTTGGTATTGATGGACTAACATATAAAGCTCGATCGTCTGAGCTGGGGTCAAATTTGGCAATTGATAGGTTTTAAGAAAGTTTAAAAAAGCTTGCACGGTCTCTTTTGAAGCATTTTCAATTGAAATTCTGCGGTTTAACGTTTCCGACACCCCATGTGACAGCATATTGTTAAAATAGTCGCATTGAAGCAAAAAGCGGGTCTCTATTTGTATTTCTTGTCCTTCTACAACGAAGGTAAAATGATTAGATACTGCATTTCCTGTTGAGGCAAAAGTTGAATTAATACCAGGTACTGACATAAAGAGATCCTCCCTTTAATTTAAGAGAAGATTTTAGTTGTCAGCTTGTTTTAATGTAAATTATAAAATTACGCTGCGGGTTTTACTCACTTTTTAATTCGACCATGAGTGCTTGTATCAGAAATGCATCTTTTGACAAGCTTTAAGATTTTATGAATTTTCTTTTGTGTCTCTTTGTCATATTGCATTGAGTGCGATAGCTCGGTAATCTCGTATTGTATAGAGCACTTTTTTGCAGCTTTGATAAAACTCAAACTGAACAGAAACTGAACGATTGGTTTTTTTCCAGCGTCATCTTTTAAACAGATGTCGAACTTCTTATGCTGCACAACTGTATATTGCCTCTTATCTTCATTGTCAAATTGAATATCAAAACGAGTGGTTCCGTTGAGACTGGGTTTAATAACATAGATAGATTTCGCTAGATAAAATTTTGATAATTTTTCTTTCATGAAATCGTGGCCATAAGCAAAGGCCCCTATCGATAGAAAGCGCAATATAGTGATAGATGGGATCGTGCTATAGTATTGGTGATCACAAGATAGCTTGACTTTAGTTAATAACTCATCGCTTAGCTCTTCTGGGTTTAGATCATAGTTAAATGCATCACCGCTAACACGTAAAAGGAGGTCTATTTTGCTCTTCAATATTCCATCTATCTTGGAAAATTCGTCGCTGTAGATTGCTGTTCTAAGGACATGAGCCGAACATCCGTAGCGTTCAAAATAATCTTGCAAATAGGCTTTTCCAGTTAGAAAACCATCATACTCAAACAGTTTTTTTACTTGCTTCCAGGTTGTATCTGGGGATTTTCTGAGATGAGGGGCTAATTCCTCTAAAAACCAAGAAAAGACAACCCTTAGGCGTTGTGTCTCCGTTCTATCATCGCTAGGTGGTGGAAGGATTAATGTATGTTGGTTCAAGGTTATGCTATAGCCGCTATCAGCAGGAGCTTCAGAATCATCACCTACGATCATAGGACAAAAGGTTCTTGTAATATCGGGCCCCGTAATCCTTTCAAGCCTTGTAATGTCGAATTCTCCAATAAAATTGAAGTGTTCGAATATGTAATCAGTCAGATCTTTTATTTTTTTTGCCGCTTTTGATGGGTGTTCAAGAGTTTGGGCTGCTTCCAAATCACTGGTTTCCATTTCGTCGGTTGTCGAACTTCTGGTTTTTTCAGTAATTAGATTATTTAATTTTAAATTTAAAAAAGGAATTGTAATTTGTGACATAAAAAATTGAATGTTGTTTTAATTAAATTAAAGTGAAATTCACGATAATTAACTAATTTTATGCCACGGTGATTTCTTTAGCAAGGTAAACATCTTGGATTGCATGCAAGAGGATCACGCCATCTTTAAGAGGCTTTTGGAACGCTTTGCGCCCTGAGATAAGACCTATCCCTCCTCCCCTTTTGTTAATGACAGCGGTCTCGACAGCTTGAGCAAGGTCGTTCTCACCTGAAGGCCCGCCGGAGTTAATGAGGCCAATACGCCCCATGTAGCCATTTGCGACTTGGTAGCGAACAAGATCAATGGGGTGATCAGAAGAGAGCTTTGTGTACATCGCATCTGTTTGCTTGCCGAACTTCAGCGCTTTAAATCCGCCATTACAGGTAGGAAGTTTTTGTTTGACGATATCAGCTCCGATGGTGGCACCTAAATGATTGGCTTGGCCGGTTAAGTCGGCTGCTTCATGGTAGTCTTTGTCAGCGGTTTTAAAAGCTGGGTTTCTTGTGTAGCACCATAAAATGGTCGCCATTCCCATTTCATGGGCTATTTCAAAACATTTGCTGATTTCTGTGATTTGCCGATCGCTTTCATGAGAGCCAAAATAGATGGTAGCACCAACGGCTACGCATCCCATGTTCCACGCTTGTTTGACAGAGGCAAAGAGGATTTGATCGTGTTTATTAGGGTAGGTTAACAGTTCATTGTGATTGAGTTTTAAAATCAGCGGAAGATGGTGGGCATATTTACGGGCCATGCTCCCTAAAACTCCGAGTGTTGAAGCGAAGCCATTCACTCCCCCTTCAAGCGCTAGCTTAAAGAGATTATCAGGATCGAAATAATCTGGGTTTGGAGCAAAGGAGGCGCCAGCCGTGTGCTCCACACCTTGATCGACAGGAAGAATATTCAAATACCCTGTTTTCCCTAGTCTTCCGTGATTGAAAAGGGTTTGTAGGTTTTTTAGAACAGGAATAGATCGATTTGAAGATAAAAAAATTTGGTCGACCCAGTTTGGACCTGGGATATGAAGCTTTTCCTTAGGGATGGTTTTGCACACGTGGGATAGCAATGATTCTGCTTTAGCGCCTAATGTTTTTTGAATTTGTGCAAGTGACATGGCCATCTTCCTATTTTAGTATAGTCCCTTTTGTCTCAGGGATTTTTTTCCAAATGATAAACAATGCAGCTAGGGCAAATACCGCATAAATCAAAAAAGCCCCGGCCTGTGTTAGGTACCTTACAAGATCCATAAATGTGAACACAACTAAAAAGTTGCAAATCCAGCTTACAAGCAGAGCTACTGACATTCCTCTACTACGGAGAGAATGAGGAAAAATTTCTGAGGATAAAAGCTGTGGTATAGGCCCTAGTCCAAAGGCAAAAAAACCCACATAAAACATTAGGCTAGTCATTGCAATCCAGGGCGACACCGAGCATGACAGGGAAAGTATTACTAGCGAAAGAAACATTCCTACAAGCCCTACTAAAAGAAGAGGCTTACGTCCTTTTCTATCAACTAAGAAAATGGAAATGATAGTGGATAAGAAATTGACAAGTCCAATCAGCACGGCTGAGAAAATTGCACCTGAAACAGATTTAAATCCGCACATTGTGAAAATAGAAGGTGCAAAATAGATGATTGCATTGATACCAGTTAGCTGCTGAAAAAAGTTAACTAAAACGGCAATATTAAGCAGTGGACGGTATTCCTTCTTAAAAACGGTTCGCCAAGATGCTTTTTCTGCATTTTGCACTGCATGTGAATCTGGAAGAAATAGAAACCCTATTCCCTGTGCAATTGCTGGAACAATACCTATTGCAAACATCCATCGAAATCCCCCGTCGCCTGAAAATAGATAACTTGTAAAGTAGGCGCACACGATTCCGAATGTCAAAGTCAGCTGATAAAAAGAGACATAGCGACCTCGCAGACTAGCTGGTGCAACTTCTGCTACGTACATAGGTCCAATAACGGAAATAGCTCCCGTTGCAAGCCCTTGTAACACACGTCCAATGATGATCGATTCATATGAATTGGAGAAGACAACTACAAGAGTTCCTATTAAAAAGAAGGCCGCAATAAGAATTTGGGCTTTTTTTCGTCCTAAGAAGTCCGCGATCATGCCTGCCATCACAGCTCCAAAAAGCGCCCCGAATAAGATGGCACTGACTAAAAAGCCTTGACTGGAAGGGTCTAATTCATAGCGAGGTGCCAAGAGTAAAAGGGCTCCGGCCATAATGGCAATGGTGTAGCCATATTGAAACGCTCCTACCATAGCAATGCAGTATTTCCAAAGGCTCATATAACCGGATCATAACAAAAACCTTTATTTCAGACACTTAGGATTATATTTATTAATAAAATAGTATTATTTTTTAATAAGCTTATTGCGATTTATGATAATCTGAATAGCTAGTATAATTGTTAAAAACAAAAATGGTTATTAATGTCTTTATTTAAAACTTTTACATTATCAACACCTTCAACTCCAGCTTATGTCTATAGTGACGAAGACAAATTAGGAGAAGGAACGAGTGGAACTGTTTATAAAGGCAAGCGTTTCCAGGAGTCAGCCGCTAGTTTTTCTCTTGCGCCTAAACGTTTGAAAAAAAAGGCGCAGGCAGAATCTTCGATTGCGATTAAGGTCTTTAAAAAATGCAATGCTGGTATGTATGAAGTACAAGCTACAAAAGTGTTCACTGAGCTTGGTGTCCCTCATACGATTCGTTACATTGCTCATCAATTTTGCGGCAATCCGCAAAGAATGGAATTGATCGTAGACTTTGTTCCAGGTCAAACTCTTAATAAAATTTACTTCAACCTTCAATGGAAAGACATCAGAACTATTGCTGAACAAGCTTTTGAAATGCTGCTGAAGTTCCATGAAATTGGATATATTCATGGAGATTTAAAACTTGATAACATGTTATATGAGCCTCAAGCTCGGTACCTCACTGTCATAGATTGTGGGTTAGCTGCACGTACATCTAGAAATACAGTTTTTGACTCCGATATTCCTCATGAATTAATCCAAGGTAGACCATTTCGTGCTCCCGAAATTTATTTAGGGATGGGCCATACGACAAGAGCCGATCTTTGGAGTATTGGAATTGTCATCTACACACTTGTTACAAAAAGATATTTTGTAAAACCGATCAACACCAGCGATCAACTTAAAAACGAAACGACATTTCTTCGCGAATTGTTCAGTATGGTCGAGCTTCCATCTTGTAACGCAGTTGATAAAATTAAAGATCTAGCAACATGTCCCTGGGTTGTTGAAAAAGGAGTCGTAATTTGGAAAGAGCCTTTTGAAGCTAATGCCTGCACGCCATGGAAAGAACTCCTAAGAGATGAAGCAATGAAGCTGGGAGCACCTGAACAAGATATCGAACTATTTATCTCGATTTTAACCAAAATATTACGTTTTGAGCATCGAGCTTCTATTGAAGAGATTTCACGCGAATACAAGGGTGCTAAACTTGGAGATATTAGTTTGCAGGTAACGCAGCTGGCTAGCAACCAAAAACTCATAATCTACTCTGATCAGATAAGCGTCGTTTTTGATAATAGCATAAACATCTATCGATCATGTCTTCATATACCCCAAAATCCGTTAGGAAAATACTCTATTACCTTGATTGAAGATGAGAGATTCTTAATACAGGAATGGCCCTTTCGCTTAAATGACTGCCTTGAGTATGAAATTAATATTCCAGACTTAATGACGCTTAATAAGTTAAAAGAACTAAAGCATGTCGTCAATTAGATGGTTTTGGTAAAATTTCGGCATGGTAATTCAAAGCTCTGAGCTTTACATTAAACAGTTTTGGGAGCAGCATGTTGCATCTTTTGAACTCTGCCATGGCACAACCTCTCTCTATTACAACCACTTTAAAGAACATGGACTCAATGCATCTTATCCAGCGCCTTTAGTCGATTTGGTTGCAAAAATCAGGACTCTATGGATGAACCATCAAAATATTAAGCCATTAACAGCTTATTTTACGTGGTTTTTAGATCGATTCGCTAGAGCTCAAGCTGAAAATGCCATTGAGTTTTCCTTTTCTGCAAATATAGCGGTTCAAAATGAGTACACAACGGGGTCAAGGCATGGTGGCGAGTGGTTAAGGGAGCTGCGCAGTTTTGTCGCCAGGGGTTTAGGCCATGGTCAGCTCTTTTCTGCTGATGAAAAACTTGTACTTAAAGAAGCCCAGGCACTGATCGATGTGATCTCCGAGCTCCCAGTGATGAAAGTTAAGATCAATCCATCGTGCCCTGCATCGATAAAGCTCTTTGGCGAAAAATCTCTTTTGCTCCCTCTTGATAAATTCAAAAAACACATTCAAGACAGCTGTGCAGAAATGGAGACAAAACACTACTTATATACAACCATTTTACCACGATTAAATGTTGAGAAAGCGCAGCTTAGAGATTTACCCGAGCTTGTACTTACGAGCGCTGTTCCTCCTGAATTTTTAACATTAGAACTCATAGAAGATAGCACTAGAAAAATACCCACTCCCGTTGAATATCCTCATCTGACATGGGATCAACCTATAATCTTAAGTGCTAATGAGATTAGCAAGCTGCAAATTGATCGATATGGGCTTTCGAACTTGGATGAATATATAGGCTCAAGATTTGATGTGCAAAGTTTGCAAGACAATCAGTATTGTGTGACTCGAAGAGTCTCTTCCGAGCAAAATATCGATAAAGAGTTTCGTAAGAATTGGCGCGCCGCTTTCAAGGTTTAGTACTTTATTAAAACTAAACAATTACATTTTAGATATGAATCTAATTTACTATAATTTATTATTCGATGCCTATGACTATTCCATATGTAAGTCAACGGACGTATCGAAGAACAGAAGAACAAATTGGGGAAGGCTCGAGCTCAAGAGTCTATAGGGGCCAGTGTATTACAACCCTACAGCACCCTACTTGCGCGTTAAAAATTCAACAAATCACTCCTGTGGCTATCAAGGTTTTCAATGATCTGGATGCGGCTAGATATGAAGGCGCACTGCTAAAAACTCTTACTGATCATAATTTACCACATACCATTCGTTATCGATGGTTTCAAAAAAATGAAAAGCCAGAGCTTGTTTTAGATTTTATTCCAGCTCCAAATCTCTACGAATATAGTGACAATCTCTCTTGGGGTGATATTACGACGATTACAGAGCAGATGTTAGAGGTGCTGACATTATTGGATAAATGTTCATACATCCATGGTGATTTAAAGCCAGCTAATCTCCTGTATGAAAAAAATAGCCGTTATATCACGGTGATTGACTGGGCTTTAGCGTGTAAGTCGTCTAGCAACCCTGTCTTGGAGTCAAATTTACCTTACAGTACTATACAAACCTACATCGTGCGCGCACCTGAAATTTTTCTAGGTCTTGGCCATACAACGCGTGCCGATGTTTGGAGTTTAGGAGTGGTTATCTACCAACTTGTTACAAAACAATATTTAGCAGCATTGAAGGAGTGCGAAGATGAAACAAGTGTTGATAATGTCAAACGTCGCAAGCAATCGCTTCAGAACTTATTTAGCCGAATTGGTCTTCCAAATGCAGATGCAGTAGAAAAAATCAAAGACAGGCCTTATTGCCCTTGGATTACTATAAAGGGCAGGGTTTCTTGGAAAGAGCCGTTTGAGGCAGAACCTCTCCCTCCTTGGAAGTTCAGGTTTAAAAGTTCAGCGGCTGCAATGAAAGCCTCTACACAGGACATTGGTCTCTATGTATCGATGTTAGATAAAATATTTCGCCTTGCAGATAGAGCCTCTATCCAGGAAATTCAAGAAGAATTTAAAAATGGAAGGCAAGAAGAACTCAAATTTCTCATCACAGGCTTTGGACCCAATCAAGTTCTAAAAATCTGTTCTGGTGATGTCACAGTTATTTTTGACAGCCGCCTGGATATCTATCGGTCATGTATACACGTTCCTCAAAACCCAGCGGGCAAATATTTGTTAACTCTAGAAGAAAATGGCCTGACAATTGTGAACAATTTACCAATGTACACTCTTGAGCACACAAAATTGGAAATCCATATCCCTAAGGTAATTGAGCACGCTAGTACATAGTTAAGCCTGTCCATAAACTTTAACTACGAGGAAAAAAATGCCTCTAACTATAACTGAAACATTTAGTCGGATAGCACAAGGCACATACCTGCAAGAAAATAAACTCATAAACCTTCCAAGATGGATCAAAGAAAAGCTTGAAAGGCATGAAAACCCCAATTCGTTTTTTGGATCTATTACGATCGTGGGAAAAGGTAAATATCAAAATGCCACCTGTTTACATGTTGCATACTTGTATTGGCGATATCTAGTAGCCATTGATGAGCCAAATAGCAAGTATTTAAAGAAGACTTTCGATCTTCTTTTAAAAGATCCCAGAATAGACGTAAGGGCAACATTTACAGAAGAATGCTTATACGATCGTGAAGAAGGCCATTTTGCAGCTCCTGAATCCTACAGCGGGGTTTATATAGAAAATGGAAATCTAGCTCATTATGCGTTGGCAGAAGAAGATTTTGCAACAATGACGAAAATTGTCTCACTAGCGCCTGACTTAATGAATTCAACATGCTCGACAGTCTCGCGAGCGTGGTTATACGAAAACCCTCCCATAGATGAGATTGAAAGTGTCAAATTTTTTGACTCAGATAAGAGTAAATGGGTGACAATCGACGACCTATCAGCGAGTGATGAACTACTAAAGAAAATAAAAAACTGCACTAGGCTAGGACTTATAGCCAGATTCAATTGGACAGAAGGCACTTTTTCTAATGTATTTCGAAGAGGTAATGTTTCGCTTTTGCATCTGGCTGTAAGAAAAGCAAACCTAGCAGCCAGTGTATTTATTGCTGCTCAACAAGTTGAAATTTTAGACTCCCAGGATCAAAGCGCCAGTAAACATGCTGAACGGATAATGAAAGGAGATTTGCGGGTATCTACAGAAGAAAAAAAACAAAAAGTATCTGATATTTTTGAAGTTTTAAAATATGTTAAACCCCTACCCGATCCACTTCCTAAGGCGTTTTACATTCAGCGCAAGGCGGGGTTTGATTTACTATATTTCCCAACGACAAAAAGCGCGATTGTTCGAGAAGTATTGTATCGAGAATTGATAGAATCTAAAGTAGTAACTGGAAATAGGCCGCCCTATAAAGAAGATTTGTCAATTCCACCAATCAACAGGGCTAAAGTTCAAGATTTTAAAGGTCATAAAGTGGCTTATGGCCATCTTGTCCCTGACGCTGATACCCTCTATTCTGAAAAGGCTAACCAGGATGCTTATCTTCTCACTAATTTTGTTCCCCAAAATCCCGTGCTGAATAATGGTTTGTGGAAAGCTTTGGAAAACAAAGTCAGGGAAATGGCTCAACGGCACCTATGCTTGCATGTCTACACTGGCAGCGTTAATAAATCTGAAAATAAACATGGAGTTAAAAGTACAAGTTATCTTGTAACTGGAGAAAGTGATGTAAGCATTCCTACGCATCTCTTTAAGGTGATCTATATTTTTGACTATGATGAGTGGCTACAACATAAAGTGTATCTAATTCCTAACGATGAAGAGAAAATATCAGGAGAACGAAAAAATAAGCTTGAAGAACTTTTTCTCAAAGGAAAAAAAGCAGAGGATAAAAAAGCTCTTCTCTTTGAAAAATATGAATCTGATATTAATGAGATACAAAAGCTATCTGGCATGAATTTCCAGCAGTATTATGAAGATAACTATCCTGATTGGCTAGAGGCAAGTGAATCGAGTGGGTAATAAGTGATCCCTTATAAGAGATATAAAATTAAACTCTTAAGATAATCCCCTTCAGGATGGTAAATCGAAACTGGATGGTCTAGAGACTGTGAGTGTCTCCCTATGATGCGGGCAAAGCGGCCGGCTTCAGCGGCTGCTTGGAAGATAATTTGCTGAAAGAGATTCGCATCCATGTAGGATGAGCATGAGCTCGTGACAAGGATGGAATTGGAAGACATTTTTTCAAAAGCAAGACGGTTGATGTCACGGTAGCCTTTTGAGGCCATTTCGATGTCGGAGCGCTTTTTAGCAAAGGCCGGCGGGTCAAGTATCACAAGATCGAAATTGAGCGGATCGTTTCGCAGAAAATCAAAGACATCAGCTTGGATAATGGTATGTTTGGAAGGATCGAAGGCATGCCTTGCAGCGAGAGCGCAAGCCTCTGATGAAATATCAACTGATGTGACGTGGGTAGCCCCGCCTTTGAGCGCAGCTAAGGAAAATCCTCCAGTGTAAGAAAAACAATTCAGGACGGTTTTGTCCTTAGAGAGATTAAGTACTTTTTTTCTCATTTCACGCTGGTCGAGGAAGAAGCCGGTTTTTTGACCATCGAGCGGCTGAACAATATAGGTAATACCGTTCTCTATAATGGTGACTTCAGGCGTTTCTATTCCATAGACGAGTTTTTTAATATCTGTAAGCCCTTCTTGCTTTCTGGCAGCAGATGTCGATTTTTCATATATGGTTTTGGGCTGCCCCCGTTTAACGAGGTGATCTATAATGACATCTTTAAGTAGCTCCATACCTGCAGTATGAACCTGAACGACTAAGACCTCTCCATATTGATCAACAATAAGGCCTGGCAGACCATCCCCTTCTGCGTTGATCAGGCGCCGGCCTGATTCTGGGATAAGCTGCTTGCGAAGCTCTAAAGCATTATCGATAGAGGCGTAGACTGAGTCCAGTGGATTTTGGGCATCAAAATTGAGCATTCGACCGGCAATAGAGTTATCTGGATGAAAATAACCGTGGCCAAGGAGCTTGTCAGAGGAAGAAAACACAGGAAAGATTTCTCCGGGCTTATGAGAGGGACGCTCAGCTATTGCTCCTGAAAAAATCCAGGGATGGCGACTTAAGAGGGATTTTTCTTTCCCTGGTTTTAAGACGACGCGAGACATAACGTACTTTTGCTAACTTTGCCGGTGACCTTTCCGATAAGGTCATAGTCAGTGGCGTCTGTTATTTCAACCGTATAGAGTTTGCCGAATGATTTAACGAGCCGCCCATCATTAATGATCACGATTCCATCGATTTCTGGACACTGGCCGAAGAATCTTCCGCGCATCAGGTAGGGCGAATCTGGATGATACCCTTCGACCATCACTTCAAGGGTTTGCCCGATATAGCGGCGTAGCCGTTCTTTTAAAACTTCTCGTTGCACTTGAGTTAAGATTTCAAAGCGGCGCTGCTTTTCTTCTTCAGGGATGTGTCCTGGGAGTTTTGCAGAGTGGGATTCTTCTTCGAGCGAATACTTAAAGACGCCGACGTTATCAAGAGGATAGGTTTTTACAAACTCGATAAGTTCTTGAAACTGCTCTTCGGTTTCTCCGGGAAATCCGACCATTAAACTGGTGCGAAGGACAATATCGGGAAATCTTGCGCGGAGCATGTTAATCGTATCAATAATTTGCTGGCGAGATGTCAGTCTTCTCATCGACTTCAAGATGGGCTGAGAAATATGCTGGATTGGCATATCAAAGTAGCGGCAAACTCGTCGATCAGACTCAATAATGTCCATGATTTCAGGCGTAATTTCATCGGGATAAAGGTAAAGAAGACGGAGCCAAAACTTTTTATCGTTTGCTAAGAGCGCGCGAAGAAGTTTTGCAAGGCCATCTTTTTCTCTGCGGTCTTTTCCCCAGTCTTTTCCATAGTCGCCTAAATCTTGTGCAATCAAGATGATTTCATGCACGCCTTGAGCAAGAAGTGCATTAAACTCTTTAACAACTTGCTCAATGGTTTTTGACTTAAGTGGTCCTTTAATGTTAGGTATGATGCAAAATGCACACCGTTTCATACACCCTTCTGCAATTTTAAGATAAGCAAAGGGGCCTGGTGTGGAAACTTGGCGTGGAATCTCTCCCCACTCTAGGTAACTACGGGCAGAAGTAATTGCTTCTCCGGCATCTGGTGTGCCGACAGCATCTAAGATTTTTTCCATGTCGCCCGAGCCCAAAAAATAGTGGACATCAGGAAAACGGCTTCGTATCTCTGGGCCATATTTTTGTACCATGCAGCCTGCCACAATAACCTTGGCACCTTCTTTACGGCTTTTTAGAAGAGCATCGATTGTGTCACAAGACTCTTTACGCGCTTCTTGCAAAAAGCCGCAAGTATTGACAATGAGAAAGTCGGCCTCTTCAAGTTCTGGTACGGGTTGATAGCCTGCTTTAAGAAGGATGCCTAGCATCACTTCGCTATCGACAAGGTTTCTGGCACAGCCCAAGCTTGTCAGGTGGATTTTATTTTTACGAACGCTTACTCTTTTCATAATAGTACGGGAAGTATACAGTATTTTTTATGTTTAAGCACCTGTTAAAAAAATTTCTAATTCTTACAGCCTCTTTATGGGTGGTTGTGACGCTCACTTTTGTTTTGGTTCATTCGATTCCGGGCGACCCCTTTACGGATGAAGATACTGTGCCTGAAGAAATTATTAAACAGATGAACCATTACTATGGACTCGACCAGCCCATCTGGGACCAATATAAGCTTTATTTGAAAAATGTCGCTCAGGGCGACTTTGGCTTTTCTTTTAAGTATATTGGAAGGTCTGCAAACTCTATTATCTATGACGGGTTTCCCATCTCCCTGACTCTTGGATTAGAAGCTCTCTTTCTCGCTATCCCTCTAGGGATTATTTTGGGATCTGTTGCCGCTTTGAACCGAGGAAAATGGCAAGATCAACTCATGATGATGGGGGCTGTCATCGGGATTTCAGTACCGAGCTTTATTTTTGCAACAATCCTTCAATATGTTTTTGCAATGCAGCTGGATTTATTTCCTGTTGCCAGATGGGGAACTGTTGAGCAATCGATTTTACCAGCCCTTGCCTTAGCTGCATTTCCAACAGCGATCGTTGCAAGGCTTACACGCTCTAATATGGTTGAAGTTCTGCAAAATGACTATATACTCACTGCAAGGGCAAAGGGACTTTCCACTCTACAGGTTGTCACCAAACATGCCCTTAGAAATACCCTTGTTCCTGTGATTTCTTATTTAGGCCCTTTATCAGCAAATGTTTTAACAGGAAGTTTTGTCATTGAAAAAATTTTCGGCATTCCTGGACTTGGTCAATGGTTTGTCTTAAGTGTTGCCAACCGCGATTATTCGCTTATCATGGCGCTCACTATTTTCTATAGCGCATTTTTGATGCTCTCAGTTTTTATTGTCGATATTATATATTCTCTACTAGATCCACGGATTAAGACTGGTGTACATGAATAGCTACTGGATCAAATCATGGCATAGGCTTCTGACTCAAAAACGGATTATCATAGCACTCTCTATTCTAGGGTTTTTATTAGTCATGGCAATCATTGGACCATTTTTAACACCCTATACTTACTATGAAACGCACCTCCCACTAAAAAATCACCCTCCTTCGCTTCAGTTCTGGTTTGGCAGCGACGAACTAGGACGCGATATTTTTACTCGCATTTGGTGGGGTGCGCGCATCTCTCTTTTTGTTGGAATGACTGCTGCTGTGATTGATCTAATTATTGGTGTGATCTACGGATCAATTGCAGGACTTTGGGGCGGCAAAATTGATGAGTTCATGATGAGAGTCGCCGATGTGCTTTACTCAATCCCCTATCTTCTGATTGTGATTTTACTGACCGTCATGATGGGCCCTGGCCTTATCACAATTATTGTCGCCTTGACAATGACGGGGTGGATCCCTATGTCACGCATCGTACGAGGACAAATGCTCCAGCTCAAAGAGCTAGATTATGCACAAGCGGCCCTAGCGCTCGGCGCAACCAAATGGCGGCTTTTATTTAAGCATCTTCTTCCTAATGCCATGGGGCCTATTATTACTACTATGACCTTTACGGTGCCGACAGCGATATTTGCAGAAGCTTTTTTAAGCTTTTTAGGGCTTGGCATTCAAGCTCCTATTGCAAGCTGGGGTATGATGGCAAGCGATGGCCTATCTGCTTTAAGGTATTTTCCTTGGAGGCTTGCTTTCCCTGCCAGCTTTATAAGTCTTACCATGCTCTGCTTTAATTTAGTGGGCGATGGAATCAGAGATGCATTTGACCCCAGGCTGAAATTATGATTTTAGAAGTGGATGATTTAAGTGTTGAGGTTCAAAACTACAAAGTCATCAAACATGTGAGCTTCTCTCTAAAAGAAGGAGAAAGGCTTGGTATCGTCGGAGAGTCTGGAAGCGGTAAGACGCTTCTCATGCGATCAATTATTGGGCTTCTTCCCTCTTCTATTGAAATCACCGGAGGCTCCATTAAATATGGGGATCTCATCCTTTCCAGCTTGCACGAGCACGAGCTCCAAAAAGTGCGTGGCAAAGAAATCGGAATGGTTTTTCAAGACCCTCTGACATTTTTAAATCCGACCTCACGCATTGGTGATCAAATTGCAGAAGGTTACAAGAGGCATTTCCCCCATGTTTCTTCAAAAGAAGCAAAAGCTGTTGCGCTAGAGCTGTTAAAAGAAGTAAGAATCCCTGATCCGGAACTCCGCATAAGGCAGTTTCCTCATGAGCTTAGCGGAGGCCAGCGGCAGAGGGTTCTGATTGCAATTGCGCTTGCAGCCAGGCCCCGCCTACTAATTGCCGATGAGCCGACAACAGCACTTGATGTAACTGTCCAAGCCCAGATCATGGAGCTCCTTAAAGACCTTCAACATAACAAAACCACTATTCTAATCACCCATGACTTAAGTCTTGTTGCATCGTTCTGTGATCGAGTGATTGTTATGTACGCCGGGCAAATCGTTGAAGATGCGCCTATTCAAGAGATATTCAAAGCCCCAAAACATCCCTATACTGAGCAGCTTCTAAAGTCGGTTCCCACCTTGACAATCGACCATAGGCTTGTTGCAATTCCAGGCTCGCCCCCTGACTTTTCAGAAAAAATTCAAGGCTGTACATTTGCTCCAAGATGTCCTTATGCTTTTGAGAAATGCCATCTGATGGCCCCCCCACTTTTTGAGGTAAACACAAAACACAAAAGTCTTTGCTGGCGGGGAGATAAATCATGCTGATTGCGCGCAACCTCACAAAAAAATTCTCAACATCCAGGAAAACTCTGGTTGCTGTCGACAACGTTTCTCTTGAGATTGAAGATGGACAGACGTTAGGTCTTGTAGGAGAAAGCGGCTGTGGAAAGTCGACACTTGGGAGGCTTCTTCTTCGGCTGATAGAACCTACTGCAGGCTCTGTCCATTTTGATGGCGTAGACATTCTAGCACTCTCCCCTAAAGAACTCAAAAAATGGCGTCAAGAAGCACAAATCATTTTCCAAGACCCTTACGCCTCTTTAAACCCTCGCATGACGATTGAAGACATTTTAGCAGAGCCGCTTAAAATCCATGGTATTGAATCGAGCTCTGAAATCATAGTTCAAGCTTTAACCCAAGTCGGCTTAAATCCCGATCACCGCTGGAGATATCCGCATGAGTTTAGCGGAGGCCAGCGCCAGCGCATCGGCATTGCAAGAGCGCTTATCTTAAATCCGCGTTTGATTATCTGCGATGAGCCGATTACAGCACTTGACGTCTCTGTTCAAGCGCAAATTGTAAACCTCTTAAAAGATTTACAACAAAAACTAGAGCTGACTTACCTTTTTATCTCGCATGATCTGCGGATGGTTCGCTATATCGCTGACCAGGTTGCCGTGATGTATTTAGGAAAAATTGTTGAAAAAGGACCCACTGAAGAAGTATTTTCAAACCCGCAGCATCCTTACACTAAGGCTCTTTTATCTGCGATTCCTTCTATTGAAAATCTTAAACAACGTCCTGAGGTACCAGCTTTCCATCATTCAATTTTGGATGACAAATCCAAATACGGCATGGAGAGCGTGGTAGAATGTCAGAAATAATGCGACCCATTCCTTTTCCTTGAATATCTGATTGCAAAGACTCTAATACAATCAAATCAAACGGTTTCAGCCTGGCTAGATCAATAATGGCTTCCGGCGTATTTCTTGAACGAATCACTTCCAGTGTAATTCCGACTTGCTCTTCTCGCGCGATAGCTTCGGCCGTTTTCAACACTTGACTGGCAAGTTGAACACGGTGAGGAAGCGGGGTATCTAAAGGCATTGAAAATGGAACTTCAATGATATGCAATGCTGTGATCTCAGCATTATGGAGTTTTGCCATTTCACAAGCCATTTGGATTGTCTCAGTCTGATTAGCGCTACGAAGAGGCAGAAGAATCTGATGCACTTTCATCGGTTGAAACGTAGGGATTTTAATTTTTTGGATGCGAAGCTGGCCTGTTGCCGTCATACGCTGTTTTTTCCTGTAAGCAAAATACATTAGAAGACCTACTCCGATCCATGCAAACCCAAGATTTCTACCATCGGGTTTTGTGATGATAATCAACATCCATACCGCAAAGCTGCTAATCGCTCCTAAAACTGCAGGAATAGGAATCTCTTTCCCCTTGATTTTGATATTAAAAGGAACTTTAAAGGGCCTCCGAAGATCAGGCCGCTTAATACGCAAGATAATCAGAGAAAGCTGTGTGGAAAAAAATGCAATCTGAGCGCCGAAGTTATAAAGGTCAGCTAGAAAACTCATCCGACCTCGGCTTAAGACGACAATAATAATGGCCAGAAAAGCAAAAAAAGCAAGCGCTGTATAAGGCGTTCTAAAACGCGGATGAAGCTTGTATAAGAATCGAGGCAGTTGATAATTTTCACCCATGTTGAATGACAGCCTAGAGGCCCCCATTAGGCCGGCGTTTGCCGCAACAAAAAGAGTAACCGCAGCTAGTATACCAACCCAGGGGGTCAAGAGAGTACTACCCCATGAAAGGTTTTCAACGATGCCGGTAATTGGGCTCTCTTCATATTTAACCCCGAAATCAGTTGGCGAAATGAGTGAAAAGCCGATGTAAGTCAGCCCAAAATACATAAAAATAAGGATACCTGTCGTGATGATGATTGCTCTTGGCATCGTACGAACAGGGATGCGAGTTTCAGAGCTGAGCTGCGCAATTGATTCAATCCCCGTGTAAGCTACCATCGCCATGGCTGTTCCTTTAAAAAATTCATCCCAGGAGGGTGAATAACTAGCTCCAGCTTTATTGATCGCAAGCTGCGAGAAAAACTTTGTAAAATCTTCAATGCTAAAAAGGCCAATCGTGATGATGACAAGCTGTGTCAGCACTGTAAAAATCATCAAGAAAAAGCTAGTCCGAGTCGACTCTTTAGAACCCAGCGTATTGAGCATTAAAAGCCCTACAATCACAGCAACTGTAAATCCGATCTGGACATACGTATCTTTAAGCTCAGGAAAGAAATAGCTCAAATAAGGACCGATTGTAAAAGCCGAGATTGCAATCGTCACAATATAATCCAGCAGCAAACCCCAGCCTGCTGTAAAAGAAATCAAATCATTGAAAGCATGGCGCGCATAGCTTGCTGACCCACCCGACTCATGGAAAGTAGATGACATTTCAGCATAAGAAAGAGCTGTGCAGATAAAGACAAAGCCCGCAAGAAGAAAAGCTGTCGGCGTAGCGCCTAAAGCAAATAGAGCCGTGATTCCCAAAGCGTAGTAGATAGACGAGCCTAGGTCCCCATAGCCAATAGCAAATAGATCAAACACGTTTAAAACCCGCTTGAGCGACCCTTTATCTAGCTGGGTAATCGTCGTATCTTTTCTAGTCGATTTTGAAGCCATTAAAATCCCGTCCTATATCCCTAGCTATGAACGGTTAAAATTTATTTTTCAAGGGGTCTTTTTATATTAATATCACAATTGAAATTTAATGTGATTTTGTTTATAATTAATACTAATTATATGGCTTTTATTAACAGATCTGAATTAAGTGAATTATTTCCTGCAACAATTTATATAAAAATTGGGAGTTATATATCCTCCCCTTTAGACATCGTCCGTTCAAGACAGGTTTCATATCTTTTCCGCGAGTTTGTTTCTGAAAGCGCATGCCAGACATTTTTAATTTCTAATGCTCCGTTGATAGAGCGCACGGGTTTTTATCCTACCTCTCGTAGCGCTTATGAGAATTTCAAAAAAATAATTTTATTTCTCAAGCAAAGACTCTTAAAAAACATTTTGCAAACCCATGCAATCTCTTCTCGTCAAACCCACTGTGTACTTACAGAGGAAATTTCCTCTGTTTTCAAAGCTGAGTTGGCTATTCTGCTCTCGGATCAGAAGGTTGTTAACTTATGGTCTCGTTTAATTTTTAGAAGGCTTATTTTTCCTTTTTTTTCTAGAAGCGACCTCGTCTTTAGCATTATGAATACGCCCCGTGATGAGGAAACTGAGATAGACACTCAAAACCGCGTTTGGAGATGGCTGTCAAGAAAGCCGGAAGAAATCACTCAAATCTATTCTATCTTTGAGTTAAGTCTTAATCAAAAAGTACCGTCTAATCAACTTTTATCTTTTATACCGTTTGAGATCACGCATTTTTCTCATCTACAAGAATTGACTCTTGCAGGTCATCTTCTAACAGAGGTTCCTGTTTTCTTAAGACGACTTCAACTTTTACGAACACTCTCTTTGCAAAATAACCGTATTGGAGATGTTTACTGCCCATTTCGTGAGATGACTTCACTAACAAAAGTAAACTTAACCAACAATTGCCTAACATCATTCCCTTCAAAAGCTCTTTTCCATCCAAGTCGTCCTCTGATTTTAATGCTAGATGCCCCTGTTGCACTTAATGCCGATAAACCCGAGTCTGTTTTTTGTGATTTCAATGTAGCTAAGCTGAATCCTTCTGAAGATAATATTCTATCTGCCGCGCAAGCCGTGCAAGATAATCTAACTCTTTTACAGAAAATTGCTCCTAGTGGTGCTTTAGAAAAGCTAATGCAATATTTTCAATCTCGTGCAACTCCAGAAGATTTTTTGGATAAACTCGATGCTATTCAGGCTAGAGCCTCTGAGCTCATGAGACAACACCTTTTTCCCAAACGTGTCAGCGTACAAGAAATTCATTGACTAAATCTCGCAGTTACTGATTCTATATCTCTAAAAGAAATATTTATTTAGGGATTTATAATGAGTATCAGACCGATTTCAGCGAGCAAATCATTCGAAGAAGTTGAACAAAATCCAGAGCCAAAGAAGGTCTTAAAAAGATTCGCCTCCATAGCAGGAGCCATAGACCCCGCCGAGTTTTCTACGACTTTCACGGTCGAAGAAAAAGCGATGATCAAAAGAATTAGGAATGCGGCTCAAGACCACAACTTAGATCCTGATTTACTTCCACTTGAAAACCCCACCCGTACACTCAATCAATTGCATCTTTATACACAAACAAGCTCGCGAAAAGGAAAGCGAATCATCAATGAAGATAGCTGTCTTGTTACAACCACTAAATATGGAAGCATTTTCGCAATTTGTGATGGTCACGGCTTAATTAATAGAAGAGAGATACAAAAAGGCATTCTGCAACCTGGGGAAGTTATGGCAATCCGAGTTGCAAAAGCAATCAAAGAAAAGCTTATTCCAATGATTCAAGAATGCAATTTTAATACACAAAAGGCGTTTGAAAATTGGTCAGCACAAGTGCAAAGAGAGCTACCAAAAATCGCCGGAGGCTCAACTGCAGCCATAGGATTTTTCGAGAAAATCAACCACTACTTTCACGTTGCAACTTTTGGAGACACTGAGTTCGTTGTCTTTCGTATGCACGAAGGCGTCATCCATCCTATTCCGATGACTGCAGAAGATAACTGGTCTACGCCTGAAAATGCCGAGCGTGTAAAAAAGCTGCTCACACCTTCAGAATTTGCCGAATGGGAAAAACTACCCCCTAAACATCGACGTTTTCCACCTAAAATTGGGATCAATGTTGCTAACGCCTTCGGCAATCATTTAAATACATATAATAACCAAACCGCCGTTTCCCAAATACCACGCTGCTCGCTGCTTCAGGTCAAAGAAGGTGATCTCATTTTGGGAGGATGTGATGGAGTGTTTGACTTTGCAAAACTGCAAGAGTTGATTGATAGAGTGATTCAGCCCAATTGGGATAACCTTAATGTCAATCTCGCAGATAGCATTGCAGACTATGTTCTAAATCACAAAAATAGCACAGATAACGTCACTGTCATCTCTGTGCGAATATTGGGGAGCCCGCCTCCGGAGTCGGAGTCTTCTGAAGGCTCTTCTGTAGTGACTCCAGAACTAGTTCCCGACCCCGATTAACTCATTTGAGTTAATCAGATCATTTTAGTATACTTCAAGGGCTATCTGACAATAGAGACTATGATACCTGCTACGCGATCGCTACTCCACGACTCTTTTGAAAGAAGTACCTATGAGCGAATCGGCTCTTTCATCAGCATCCCTGATGATATTATTAAAATCAGCCTAGTTTCACACCTATTTCACGATTGGATGCGTGAAGGTGCTCTAAGAGCTTTTTTTATAACTAATCATAAATTAATAGAGCGCGTTGGATATTACCCGACAAGCTCACACAATTACGAAAATTTTAAAAATCTATTCTTATTACTTAAAAATCGATATATACAAACGTGCTATGAAATTTATGGCGTACATCCTAAAAAATGTTCCTTGCAGGACATATTAGGTAAAGAGCAGTTAGTTGAACTTTGCTCTCGAAATTCTTTTGCAAGATGGGTTTTTCCTAGCTTGCAACATCAGCTTCCGAGTTTTAGAGTCATGGCTTTTCCCCGCCGTCAAGAAGCAAGTCTACAAACGCATGAGCGTCTCTGGCGCTGGCTTAAACAACAACCCTATGAAATCCCAGCAATTACTTGGATTTTTTCGGTCATCCTAAATCGGAATTTTCAGTTAACACACTTAACGATACTTCCGTTTGAAATAACCTATTTCTCCCATTTACAAAATTTAACGCTTATTGGACATCAATTGAAACTAGTTCCTTCTTTTTTAAACCGTCTTAAAAAGTTAAAGGGATTGTTTCTGCGTTTTAATTTAATTTCTGAGGTCTATTGCCCTTTTAAAAACATGCCTGACTTAAAAGAAATCGATTTAACCCGAAATTGTTTAAGAGCTCTGCCGCCGCCTTGCCTCTTTGAGCGAACAGCTCCTTTTATACTTTATGTCGATTTACATCTGCTAGCTTTGTTTGAACAAAAAAGAACTTTCTCTGTTTTCGTTCATTATGATTTCCAATCGCAGTCGATTTATCAAGCTGAAACGTTTGTTAAACTCGCACATCATGTAGCCAAAAATCTCATTGTTATTGGTAAGATAGCTCAAGAAAGGGAAGAACGATCTGAACTTATAAAACTTGTGGGCAATTACTTCAGAGCATGGTCCTTATGGAAAGAAAGTGCTAATTTAAACGAATTTTCCAGAACCATCCATACAATACAGCATCAAGCTTATTTCCTGATAAAAGACGTCTTAAAAGTCTAACTTTCTGTCACATCTGCAGCGCAGCGGAACCCGTAGGTACCATTCATGGTCCCGGGATTGTTGCGATGGCGATGAGAGCAGCGCAAATCTTCCTTGAGGCTTTTCCAACAGCCGCCGCGTAAAACGCGGTAGACACCTTGGTGAGGCCCTTTGGGGTTATGGGGCTCTTGGACAGAGAGATTATAGTAATGGTAATCATACCAATCTTGGCACCACTCGTAGACGTTGCCAGCTATGTCATAAAGACCATAGCCATTAGGAGGATAGCTTAAAACCGGAGTTGTATCCGAGCTGAAGAAATTCGCCTGAGTGCGGTCGATATCTTTTCCAGTTGGGTAAATACAGTCAAGAAGCCCGCCGCTGGCAGCAACTTCCCACTCAGCTTCTGTCGGAAGACGTTTTCCGACCCACTTTGCATAAGCTGTAGCCCCATACCATGTCACACCAACAACTGGATGTTTAGAGTAGCCTGATTCAATCGTGATTTTCCCGCCCATTCTCTTAATACGGGATTCGCGCAGGCGAATAATATCGTTATTGTTATGATCTTTTTCTCCACCCATCTCATCAAGAAAGCGACCAAATTGCTCGTTAGTCACAGGATGAATATCAATAGCATAAGGATCTAAAGTGATTTGATGGCGAGGCATCTCATCACGGCCGCCTTTATTACTTCCCCTCTCAAACGAGCCGCCAGGTAATACAACCATCTCGCTTAAAATGGGAGATACATCTTTTTTCGCTTCCTCTTCAGGCAAGTATTTAACAATGACTTTTTCTGTTTGGAAAATAGCGCCAGGATCTGCATCGAACTCAGGCCGCTTGATTTCAGCAGGATTTAAAACGGGCTTGAATGCGGCAGCTTCTTGCTGAGGCATAGGAGCTTCTGTTGCTTCTGTAAGCTCTTGGATGAGTCCTTGTAGCCCATCAGGTCGTTTACCAGGCTCCAAAGAAAGACATTTACGGATGACACGGTCCCATGCCAGCTTATAATGCGGAGCTACTGTAGAGATGGGATCAAAAGCTCCTTCTGGATAGTGACCGGTTAGGATGAAATAGATCAGCACGCCAAAGGCGTATACGTCAGATTTTACAGCAGAAGTAGAAGAATGCTGCCATCTTTGCTCTGGAGCCAAAAAGAGATAGTGGTGGAGAAATGAGAGATGCTTTTTAGGAAGCGCCTCTGCTGGTTCTCCTATTTTGGATGCAATTGTTTGATATATACGGCTCATATAAGGAGAGGAGCCTAAAATACGGGAAAGGCCGAAGTCGGAAATTTTGACTTGAATGCCATTTTTTTTCTTAAAAATAAGGATATTGGACGGCTTTAAGCTTCGATGTGCAAAAGGATCATGGATAGACCCTTTCTGATGCGAATAGTCGAGCGCATTTGCGATTTGCGAGGCAATCTGCACCACTTCTTCTTCCGGCAGCCTGCCACCCCGCTGCTTGAGGTAATCATAAAGGTTATAAACTTCTCCCTTCTCATCGATGACAGGATCGGTCACAAGAAAATAGTGCCCCTGCGCTTCAGAGACGTTATGAACTTTTACAATGTTGGGATGATCCAACGTTGCTAAAATGGCCACCTCCGTTTCAAAACGATGAATAAAATCCGGGTTTTCACACAGTGTGCTGTCTAAAATTTTAAGCACGAAGTTTTTTTTCAAAAATCGATGTTCAGATAGATAAGTTGTACCTAAAGAGCCCTGCCCCAGCATCCGGAGAATTGTATAATCTCCAAGTTGAGATCCTTCTTCAATAGGTCGTTTTTGATCTGTGAATAGCATGCCTATACCTTACCCTTATAGATTATCTATAGCTTGGACGATTTCATCGTATTTGGTCAAGGGAGCATCGCACCGGTTTTGACGGCAGATTGAAACCGTCGTTGAATCCCCTCCCTTTTTCCAAACAACCACTAGGTGAGGAATGAGCCGTTTAGTGAGAAGTTTTTGAAGATCGCTCTCATGGTCTTTATTCTTTCCAAGAGAGATCTCAAGTATTGGTGCATTGATATCAAAGTACCGCATAAGGGCTGTCAAATGATAAAAAGCTGCAGGAGCAAACTGCTGCATAATCGGGAGCGCGGCTTTTAAAATATCTTCGGCTTGCCTTATGTATTTTTCATCTTTTGTGATCGCATAGAGACGTAAAAGATTTTCCGTGTGGACAGCATTGCCAGAGGGTTCTGCTCCATCATAAAAATCACATTTTCGGATGAGCAGCGTATCGCTATCATTTGTTTGATAAAACGCTCCTTCAATATCTTTAAAATCACGCTCTAGGATCGCTGCAAGCTCAGTAGCCCAGGTTAAATATTCTTCTCCTTGTCCCAACTCAAAAAGGGTTAAGAGCCCCTTGATTAAGAAAGCATAATCTTCAAGCAGCCCGTCAAAACGGCTTTCATCTGCACACCATCTGTGAAGTAGCTTGGTTGTTTTCCAAAGCTCTTTTTTTAAGAATTGAGCCGTCTTAAGTGCTGCTTCCATGTACTTAGGTTCATCCAAAACTTGCCCGGCAAGCGCTAAAGCATCAATGGCCAGGCCATTCCATGAAGTGAGAATTTTCTCATCCTTTGTAGGCCTTGGACGCGACTTTCTATATTCAAATAACAGTTTTTTTGCTTTAGCAAGCCCCTCTTCAACTTCTTGGATAGGAATTTGCGCCGCTTTTGCAAAATCTTCAATCGGAAGATCAATATGTAAGATATTGCGCCCCTCGAAGTTGCCCAGCTGGGTGACATCATAGAAGGCGCAGAAAAGATCGGCATCATCATCTTTAACGACCTTTCTTATTTCTTCGGGGGTCCATGTGTAAAAAACCCCTTCTTTGCCTTCGGAATCAGCATCTTCTCCTGAATAAAAGCCCCCTTCTGGATGCATTAAATCCCGAAGGATATAGTCGAGCGTTTCAATAGCCGTAACTTTATAAACCGGATTATTCGTGCATCTCCATGCTTGAAGGTAGGCCCTAGCAATGATTGCATTATCATAGAGCATCTTTTCAAAGTGGGGAACCAACCATTCTTCATCGACAGCGTATCTTGAAAATCCGCCTCCCAAATGATCGTAAATACCGCCTCGCTGCATGTTATCAAGTGTCAATTTCACATAGTACAAAGCGCGGCTATCGCTACGAAGCTTAGACCAAAGGAGTAAGAACTCAGCTTGAAATCCTAAAGGAAATTTAGGTTCACCTTTAAGCCCTCCGTTGATCGGATCCACAATTCCAAAAAAAACATCAATGGCTTTTTGAAGAGTCTGCTCCGTTGGAAGAGTCTCGCCTGCAGCATTGGTCGATTGATTAAACGCTTCAACAATTTTTTCAGATTGAGCGATTAACTCCCCTTTTTCTGGACTATCCCATAGCTGCCTTACCTGTGTGATAAATTCTAAAAAACTGGGAAGGCCTCGCATGGGTTTAAGAGGAAGATAGGTTGATGCAAGAAGAGGTTTAAGATCCGGGGATAAAATCAAATTGAGAGGCCATCCGCCGCCACCGCCCATCAAAACTTGAGCAAAGTCCATGTAAAGACTGTCCACTTCAGGGTGCTCTTCACGATCGACTTTAATAGAAACGTAATGATCATTTAAAAATTTTGCAGTTTCAAGATCTGAAAATGACTCCTGCTCCATGACATGGCACCAATGGCACGTAGCATAGCCAATCGAAAGGAAAATCGGACGGTCTAATTCTTTGGCTTTTTGAAAAGCCTCATCACCCCACGGATACCAGTCAATGGGATTATGAGCATGTTGCTGCAGATAAGGAGATTTTTCTTGTGCAAGCCGGTTCCTGAAAGAATCCGTCACATCAGTCCCAGGAACTTCGCCAGGTACCAAGCAGCAATCAGCACAACAGCAGAAAGACCTGCCCACAAAATATTAGGAAACCACTTAACACCACCGCTTTGACTTCCGCGCTTTTCTAAAGTTCCAATTCCATAAGAAAACTCATGTCGTTCACCGGACGTATAAAAAGCCCCCGGGTTTTCTTTCATCAGCTTTTCTACTTCCAGCCCTAAAAAAGTGGCATACTGTTTTGTGAACCCTTGCGCATAAATGCCAGCTAGGTGATCAGTGATCGTTCCTTCTTCAATAGACTCCAGATGCGACTCTCGAATCGACGTTGCATTTTCTACTTCTTTAAGAGATAAATTTTTCTCATGTCGCTTAATTTTAAGTGTTTCACCAAGTCTTTTTAGCTCTTCATTCATATAAGATCCCTTTTTGGTTCAATATACTCTAGTTCAGGCCAGAAGTGCAATCACATCTTTATCTTCTCCTCTAACAAGCAGATCCAAACATATACCAAGACCGGTTGAAAAATATACATTTGGGCTAGCGCGGAAGTTGTATTTTTTCTAAATAACAATTAAAATTGCAGGCATGATTTCAGCAATTCAGTCTACAACAACTCACCTTGTCAAATGTGGATTAAGTTTAGTTGTCCCTGTAGTGATTAGAAACATCGTCATATCTCGCATCCCAAAAATAAAGTTTACTACCCAGCCGTTTCGTTGGAATGCCGCCCTGGTAGGTGCTCCCTCTGCACTGCTTCTCAAAAAACTTACTGGCTGTAGCTGGAAAACTTCCTTTATTGCCTCTGCTTTTTATTCAGTTTTATTAACGGTTGGTGCACGAAGTAGATCAAGTAGAGACATGACAAGACCACAGGTTCCTATTAATAGAGACATGGCGAGACCACAGGTTCATCAAACTGAATTTCAAGCAGGTACTCTACCGCAAAAAGTAAATCCTTTCCGAAATTACATTACAGGGAGGGGACACGGGGTCAATTTAGCTGAAAAAGTTTTCATAAGAAATACTTTAAATGAAATTTTAATAGAATATGACTATCCCCACAAGCTTTATAATTTTTATTGTTCTCATTGGAGTTTCGGAACCCGCTCTGGCGAAAATGAATTACCCTTTGATCGCTACTTCAGAAGAATAACATATGCTTTTGATGAGGACCAAGAAAAAGCAAAAAGACTTTTGAGAGGCGAAGCCCGTCCTATAAGCTTTATTGATTATCGGATTGATGGTGAACGGTTTTGGGATTTTTTCTTAAAACAGATTGCCCAACTCAATCCCCGTAAGAACCGTGATGTTAGATTTGCAGAATTGTGTGATAATCACCAAGATTTCGTATTGGAACGGGTTTCATCGTCGCTTGAGTTAAAGTTTAATGAAGTCTCTAGGTTAAAAAAAGTCTCTAGATTCATTCTTCCTTTTTACGGTCGTAATGATGAGCCTTTAGCTATAGAAAAAAATGAAAAGTGGGTTAGGCTCTTAGTATTGAATCCTTATGATGGTAAAATAACGACATTAAATCTCAGAGAATCTTCTGTATATAGAAACGTATGGGTTCTCGTTGCTCGTTTGGATGAAATAACAAAATCGGAAAGGCCCATATTCGGCTCTTTTGTAGATATATTCGATCGGATATTAGACAGATCACAAGCGCTTCCTCTCAGATTATATAACGATGTCATAAGTTTAACTACTATACATTTAAGCTTAAATACAATTGGATTTAACAGTACTTTAGTTTTTGAAAAATATACTGGATTCTCTAACAAGAAACCCAAACCGGATGAAAAATTGTCTTGCACTAGGATTAATCCTGGTAATTTCAGTATTAAGTACGAGTGGTATTACATTAGTAAACCTGTAGAATGTATGATAACCTACGATAATCAAGACAAAGATTGGGTATTAATATTAAATGAAACCAAATATAAAATGACAGACTTACTCTCTCCAAAGTTTGAGTTTGTAGAGCCTGTTCCACTAGATGTTAAAATTGCAAAAATGATACATGTCGTTGTTGCTTACCTAACCTCTGTTTATACACTGGTCTTTGACATCGATAATAAACCTTATGACCTTCATGGTTACGCTATAAGGTCAGAAAGGTTAAAAGTTATTGCTGAGCTCAATAAACCTATATACATAGGAGATTGTTTATCAGTAAATGAACAAGGAGCCGTCTGCTTTTTGCAAAACCCTGTCCAGTTTAATGAAGAAAAGCTTCCAGAAGTGTAATCACGTCTTTATCGTGAACTTCTGAGAAATTTTCATACGCGCATGAAACACTTCCCCCTTCTAGTGCTTCCAAGCAAATAACTTGATCAACTTGAGCTTTTAATGTCTCTATCACGGACAGTGGAGCTGTAGGAACAGCGACAACAAGGGTAGCAACCTCTTGTTTTTTAAATGACTCTATACAGGCATACATGGTAGCGCCTGTTGCGATGCCATCGTCGACAAGTATCACCGTCTTGTCCTTTAGTAGAGGTCTTTTCTTGATAAAGAGCGATGCCCTTTCTGCAGACTTCTTTCGTTCCCGTTCTATTTCATTTTCTAGATATTTTTTTGAGACACCAAGAGCTTGTATTAAAGGCTCATTTAAATAAGGCTCGCCTGTTTCCATTACAGCACCGATGGCAAGCTCAGGATTTCCCGGAGCGCCAAGTTTGCGAGGGGTCGCAACACTCAAAACAAGCCCCAGTGCTTTAGCAACAACGGCTGCAACTACGACGCCGCCTCTTGCAAGCCCCACTACAATACAATCTTTTCTTTCCCTAAACTTCTCAAGACGTAGTGCTAGTTTTGCTCCCGCCTCTTCACGATCTTTAAACACCTTGTCCCCACAAAAAGGTTATGCTACCATACTTATAACATGAATACATTTGTTGCGACCATCGATTTAGCTTTAGCCCCTAAACTGCAAGAAGATCTTGAATCTCAAGGTTTTGTTTTAACCAAACCGCCTTACACAGTCTTTTCCGGCAATAAGCCAGGCGTTTCCTGCACGCTTTATACGAGCGGCAAAATCACTGTCCAAGGGAAAGGGAAAGATGAATTTATTTCATTCTATCTTGAACCCGAGATATTAAAAAACGTCTCCTATAGCTACCCGGAAGTGAGCGTCGATCTCACGCCCCATATTGGAGTCGATGAAGCAGGCAAGGGAGATTTTTTTGGACCACTCTGCATCGGAGCTGTTTATGCTGATGAAAATGGAATTAAAGAACTCCTAAAACTCGGCGTCAAAGATAGCAAAGAGATGAGCGATAAAACGATGCTATCTCTTGCTCCTAAAATACGAGCTGTAACTGCCGCCACAGTTATTCGCATCTCCCCTCTTAAATACAACGAAATGTATCAAAGCTTTCAAAATCTTAACCGGCTGCTTGCGTGGGGTCATGCAACTGCCATTGCCGAACTTGTCCAAAAAACAGGCTGCCAAAAAGCACTCATCGATCAATTCGCAAAAGAGCCGCTTGTTGAATCAGCGCTAGCAAAAAAAGGGATCCGCATCGATCTTACTCAAAGACCCAAAGCAGAAGAAGATCCTGTCGTTGCTGCCGCCTCCATCATGGCAAGAGCTGCTTTTGTCGATGGAATTGATGCTCTTAGTAAAGATGTCGGACTTACGCTACCTAAAGGCGCCTCCTCCCATGTTGTAGAGGCTGGACGCAAGCTCGTTCAAAAAGAAGGCCGCAGCATCCTAGAAAAAGTCGGCAAGCTCCATTTCAAAACCGCGCAAGAGATTCTAAGCCTGCCATAATCCTTTATTTTTATTTGACACTTACGAATAATAACTCTTTTTGTAGGAGTTATATGCGTATTCACTTACTTGCGTCCACACTTTTGGTCTCGTCACTCACGGCTGCCCCTTATGGATTTTCTGATTACTATTTTGTCGATCCCGATCGTCATTGGCATACGGAAGCATCGTATCGTTGGATTGCTGAGGCCGATTTTGAAAAACATCACTTCCACCATCTAAACTATTCAGATGCTGATGCTGGTCTTTACTACACACAAAACTTCGATGATGAAAACTCTCTGACGTACGAGCTTGGCTATGACTACTTAAGGCTTAATTGGGATAGAAACCCCAGGTTCCATCAGAAGAATTTCAATTACCTGATCGGTTCGCTAGGCTACGTATCAACAACCATTGATCGCTGGCGCTGGATCATCAATACAGGCTTTTCAGTGGATGCGGAGAGACTCGATTTTGGACCTTCGGGCGTTTACCATGGCATGCTTTGGGGACGCTTTCACTTTATTGATACTATGGGCATCCATGTCGGAGTTTTGGGATGGTATGGCGTTAAAAACGGGCGCGGGTTTCCTATCTTTGGATTCGACTGGAAGTTTAATGATAAATGGTCTGGAAATGCCATCTTTCCCGTTGATTACTCGCTAGCTTATTCCTTTGATGAAAGCTGGTCTCTTGAGACTTCTTACGCAAGTTTTGGAGGACCTTACAAATATCCTCGAAGAGCGCATGAAGGAGTTCACGGATTTCGTGATCCGATCTTCTTTGTTTATTCAAATGGAGTTGATTTGGTTTTGAAATATAAGTTCGAACATCTTTTGAGAGCAAGCATCGGCGGAGGATGGGACTTTGGTGGCTGGGTTTACATTAAAAACCACAAAAGCCACCATGGGAAGTACTACCACTTCAAGTCCGCTCCCTATGTTCAAGGGAGTTTAGCTTTGACTTTTTAATTCGTTTGAAGCCGCCATATTTTTGTCGAGTTTGAACGATTCGACAAAATTTTTGTAACGAACTTCATCATAGTGAGGAATTTCACACTCCATCGCCATGAGATAAAGGCTGTTTTTCACCATGACAGCACGGCCTTTAAAATAGACGTTTCCAGTACGGATGAAGAAATCAAGTGCTTCATGCCCATCGACTAGGAGAAGATCGGCAAATAGAAGTTGATTTCCAGGATTATGCGTTAAAATCCCATTTAAAAATCCTTCAAGGCTCATTTGTGCATAGGCTTCATCAACAAACTCAGGATACTGAGCGACAAGCAGCATGAACACAGTTTGCTGATCTGCCGCTGAAATATAAGCATCGTATTTGAGCTCAAATCCTTGATCTGGCATCGCCATTTTCTCTGAAATATGCTCTGGTTCAGCAGGCATAAATAGTGAGCAGTTACCTGCTTGAGCATGATATTCAGTCCAACCCACAGGAATGATCACCTGTGTGTCTACGCTTGTTTGACTGGGTACCGCAGATACTGTCTGCGGAGATCCCAAAAGCAGCACACCGGCTAAAAAGCCCATGAGTGACTGCTTTAATCCTTTCTTATGAAACATACTTCCCCCTTCCCTTTTTTTTGATCAACTTTGAACCCCCTCCATTGACATAGAGGGCATCCGAAACCGATCACTTTAATGAACAGCTCCCCCGATTAACATAAAGAGCCACATCAAAATTTTTAGTCCGATGAAAATCACAATAAATGGCAAGAACACGTTTAATAAAGCCTTCCAAGCTGAAAATCGCTGCGCCTCTCCAATGGCTTTTAATAAGATAACGATTCCCCAGACCATCACAACAATGGAAATAACCGAACAAATATAGGTCACAGAAACCTGCATCCCCACCATGGGCATGCTAAAAAAGGAGAGTGAGAATATTTTACTGCCAAACATAGCTATCTGAATGATCCAGATAAGCCCTGATACGGCATTAGGAATAGACGACCAAGCAACTGCTGCGCGGACATCTTGAAAGGAGCCTGCGCCCCCAATCCAGCGCCCTGTCCAATGAAAGAGAAGTGAGCCCAAGTTAATGCCGATAAATCCAACAAGCATCCCACCAATGGCAGCGACAACTAAGATACTAACTGCTGAATACTGATCTCCTAAGGACATGTTTTGAGCCAGCTGTAATAGGAGAGGAAATCCATAGATCCAATAAAGAAGCAGTAATAGGTAGGACTTATTATAGTTGAGAATAGCGCGGATGGTTTCTCGAGGACGAACCCACATCCCAATCCAAGGGTTCACAGACAGCTTTTCTCTCATACACGCTCCTTCTCTTTGTTGAGGCCTGTATGTTTAGAATAGAATGAAAAAATTAATTATTCAATATATTTTTTTAATTTTAATTACAAAACTGAAACTAATTTAAGAATAAATAGAAAAAGACATGCAAAAGCATGTCTTTTATAGGTCTGATAATTTTAAAGAAAGATTAGTTAGAAGAGTCTTGATCTTCGTCTTCTTCTTCATCCTCATCATCTGAGTCTGATTCTTGATCATCCGATCCATCTTGATCAGCAGCTACCTGCTCTGTAACAGGGGCCTTTTCGGAAGCTGAAATAAATGGGTTGATCACAATGCATGATGCAACCAGTAAAGCAACGACTAATAAGTTATCCATCGTTTTGTCTCCTTTATGGTTGATCACCATAGCAAATAGAGTAATTCACGACAAGAGGCTTTACAATTAATTTTAAAGTTTATATTCATCAAATTATAAAATAAGGAGTTAATAAGTGAAGATTTCAAAAAAGAAACATTTAAGAAAACCAACAATCTTTAAAAACAATAAAATAATAAAAACACATGAAATGGAACTCCTAGAAAGAATTGAGCAAAGACTCACCCTAGATGTTGATAGCTTTCTTGTTTTAAGTGAAGAGGGAGATCCGACACAAGTTGCACTCGCTTTTCAAAAAGCTAAAAATGAATATTCCAAATGCGCTACAGAAATGAAACGGATTGCTGAACAAGTCGGAGGCGATATCCCGGTGTTTGTAGACAACTATCTCGATAGTGTGAACATTCTCCTACATGGACAAGGCGTTTTAGATGAAGATCTCATTGTTCATTGTGCTGATAACTCTGCTAAGCTTAAAGCTGAGCTGTATAAGAAAAGGATGTCCTAAAATGACCAGTAAGTTACAAGTTCTGTAACATACTGGTTAAAACAGGACATTTAAACTGAAAGCCGGAGCGCAAGAGCTTATCAGGCTCGGCCCTTGTACTAGAGAGAAAAAGCTCATCCCCCATCTCTCCAAAGATAAGACGAACGATCGATCGCGGCATTTTGAGAAAAAGGGGCCGATGCACTGCCTTGGCAAGTATCTGTGCCCACTCTTTTTGTCTGACTGGATTAGGCGAGGTGCAATTGACCGCCCCCTCTTGGGGCTGTGTAAATAGAATCCATTCAATAGCACGAATAAGATCATCCCTTGCAATCCAACTCATCCACTGACTGCCTGCTCCCATTTGCATGCCAAGCCCTAACCGAAAAAGAGGGAGCATCTTTTTGAGCATTCCACCAGAGGGGTGCAGCACATTTCCAAAGCGGCCGTGAACGACACGCACTCCTTTTTGCTTTAGACAATCGGATGCCTCTTCCCATTTCCTGCAGACATCAGCTAAAAATCCGCTTCCTTGCCGGCTCTCGTCACTCAGTCTTTCATCCCCCCGGTTTCCATAATAGCCGACAGCTGATGCTGAAAAAAAGAATCGTGGAGGCTTTTTTAACCGTAAAAGGGCATGGGATAACAGCCATGTTCCCCTCACCCGGCTTAAAAAAATACGGTCTTTTTTAGCCTGAGTCCATCTCAATGCTGCGATATTTTCGCCTGCCAGGTGAATAACACCTTCTAGTCCTTCAAGGGCTTCTAGTGTGATTTCATCCTTTTCAGGGTTCCAATAAATAAAGTCAGGATGGCTGGTTTGAGGGTTACGGGTCGTCTTTAAGACATCGTAGCCGATTTCTTGGATTTTTTGAGTAAGAGCGCTTCCGATGAACCCGGAAGCACCCGTGATTAAGATTTTCTTAGACAACTATTTGCAGCTTTGAGATCCGCCTTTTCCACAGCTGCAGCCGGAACATCCACATCTGCATTTACCAATCCAGCCCAAACTCCAAACAGCGGCAAGACCTATGACAGAATAGATAAAACGAGCAAGAGCTGTTGTATTGCCTTTAGCAATCCAGGCCACTAAGTCAAATTGAAAAAATCCCCATAGACCCCAGTTTAGGGCTCCAACGATGACCAAGATTTTAGCTAACATGGATAAACACTTCATAAAACCTCCTATATCTATCTTTAATATAAAAAAACTTTTTTTTAGTTGTCACTATCTTTTTTACCTTTCTAATTTTTCCCATAACTTTTAAAATGCTTACATATTTATGGAAGAAGAAGACTTTAATAAGCTCTGTAGACTCTGCAGAATTTCAGTGACGCCAGAAGAAAAGGCAAAACTACTGAGTAGCATTGAGGACATCTTAAAGTATATTGAGCTTCTTGGCGAAGTAGAGACTGATGGAGTCCGCACTTGCTATAACGTGCAAGAAACCCTTAAAAGTGTCATGAGGGATGATATTCCTGAAGCACCTCTTTCTCGCGAGCTCTTCTTAGCCGATGCCCCTTCACACGTCGGAGGAATGATCCGCGTTCCTCCCGTTCTAAAACAATAGGTAACCCTGTGTATCAACATTCTGCACACACTCTCCATGACCTCTTTATCAAAGGCGAGCTTTCTGCTCAGCAGATCGTTGATAACACCTTCCAAAGAATCAGTAGGGAAAATCCAAAAGTGGAAGCGTTCTTATCTCTTTTCACTGAAAGAGCCCTTGCAAAAGCTAAAGAGCTTGATGAGAAACGGTCCCGCAAAGAAAAACTAGGAAAACTTGCAGGCATCCCTATTGCTTTTAAAGACAACATCAACATTTTAGGGACAAAAACAACCTGTGCCTCAAAATTTTTATCCAATTACGACGCCGTTTTTGACAGCACAGCACCACGGCTGATTGAAGAAGAAGGCGGCCTTATTATCGGTAAGACCAACATGGATGAATTTGCCATGGGGTCTTCCACTGAAAACTCTGCCTTCCATCCGACAAAAAATCCTTGGGATCTCAAATGCACGCCCGGAGGTTCATCCGGCGGCTCTGCCGCTGCTATTGCGGCTAGGTTTTGTCCTTTGGCTTTGGGAAGCGACACCGGAGGATCGGTTCGCCAACCCGCAGCGTTTTGCGGCGTTGTAGGGTTTAAGCCGACTTACGGACGGATTTCAAGGCATGGCTTGGTCGCTTTTGGTTCATCTTTAGATCAAATCGGCCCATTTGCTCATCATGTTGCCGATGCAGCGCTACTATTTGATGTGATGGCAAAGCCTTGTAAATTCGATTCAACCAGCATTCCGCATGTTTCCCCTTCTGCTGTAGAAAGACTGTCTAAACCCATCCATGGCAAAAAAATAGGCGTGCCATGGCGCTTTTTAGAAGGACTAACCCCAGAAACGCGCAAAAACTTTGAAGACGCACTGGGTGTCTACAAAAACCTGGGGTGTACTATTGTCGATGTAAATCTGGATCTCTTTAAATATTCGATTGCCGTCTACTATATTTTGGCCACTGCTGAAGCCTCGACCAACCTCGCTCGGTTCGATGGGATTCGGTATGGCAAACGGTCATCTCGAGCAACCACCCTTGATGAAATTTTCGATTTTTCAAGACAAGAAGGATTCGGACCTGAAGTTAAAAAGCGCATCCTCCTAGGTACCTATGTCCTTTCCGCCGGCTATCAAGATGCGTATTACAAAAAAGCACAAAAGGTTAGAACTCTTCTAATCGAAGAGTACAATAAAGCATTCCAAAGCTGTGATATCATCGCAACACCGACCTCGCCTTTTACCGCTTTTGAAATCGGAGCTATCCAAGATACCCTTCAAATGTATTTGCAAGACATTTATACCGTCCCCGCAAACCTTGCCGGCCTTCCGGCTATTTCGATCCCCTCCGGCTTTTGCAAGCGCAATAGACCTTTTGGCCTCCATCTTACAGGTCCTTTCCTTCACGATGCTGAAGTGTTCCAAATGGCTCATCATTTTGAAAAAGCAGTGCCTGATGCAACTAAGATTCCACCCCTATTTGAGGAGCTCTCATGACAGACATCAGCTATGAAAATTGGGAAGTTATCATTGGTCTTGAGATCCACGTCCAGCTGAATACCAAATCCAAAATGTTTGGGACAGAGCCCTATCATTTTGGATCTGAACCTAACATGGACATCGGCGTTGTATGTACAGGCCAGCCCGGATCCCTTCCTGTCGTGAACCGCGAAGCCGTCAGAAAAGCTGTCCAATTCGGCTGCGCAATCAAAGCCCAAGTTGCCACTTTAAGCCGGTTTGATCGCAAATCGTACTTTTATCCTGATAACCCCAAAAATTACCAAATCACTCAGTTTGAAAGGCCCATCATTCAAGGCGGGATGATCATCACCGAAGTACACGGAGAGACAAAACACTTTAAAGTGAACCGTGCCCACCTTGAAGAAGATTCGGGAATGCTCAAGCACTTTACAACTTTTTCAGGCGTTGATTTTAACCGCGCTGGCGTCCCCCTCCTTGAAATCGTCTCAGAACCTTGCATCCACTCCCCCAAAGAAGCAGCTGCTTATGCCATGGCCGTCAAAGCCATCATGGAATACATCGATGCTTCCGACTGCAACATGGACGAAGGCTCTCTTCGGATGGACGCCAACATCTCCGTCCGCCTCAAAGGAGAGCAAAAGCTGCGTACAAAAGTCGAAATTAAAAACATGAACTCTTTCTCCCATATGGAAGAGGCTTTAGAATCCGAAATAAGACGGCAAATTCAATTCTATACCGCTCATCCGCATGACAAAATCGAGCAAGGAACCTACCGGTTCGATCCTGAGACAGGAAAAGTCGTTCTCATGCGTCTTAAAGAGGCTGCAGAAGATTACCGCTACTTCCCTGAACCTGACCTCCCTCCTCTTGAGCTTTCAGAAAGCTACATTGAATCTATCCGAGGATCGCTACCAGAACTTCCCCGCGATAGATATTTCCGCTACCTCAATGATCTTAAAATCCCTGAGCAGCCGGCCTATTTGCTCGT
>JACCDZ010198587.1_pt1 | contig 64715 bp, 66 predicted proteins | sample 7449551 | NCBI WGS metagenome assembly JACCDZ01 (sample SAMN15323452, study PRJNA562643) | freshwater metagenome | isolation source: river surface water | place: USA:Blue River Watershed | collected 2017-08-18 | reverse complement strand
TGGGTCAAGCCCAACAAGCGGATCTTCGACAACAGCAAAGTCTCAGATCACTTCGCCATCATTCCCACCGGCCAATTGCCCAAATCTCTCTCGGAGCCCGAGCACAAGCTCTATGAGTTGGTCTGCCGTCGCTTTATGGCCATCTTTTTTCCGGCCGCCCAATACCTAAACACCACCAGGTGGTCGATCATTGGCGAGGATCGTTTCAAATCCGAAGGAAAAGTTCTGGTCAGCCCTGGTTGGCTCGCGGTTTATGGCAAAGAGGCTGCTCAGGAGGACGATGGCTTGATCGCTGTAGAGGCAGGAGAAACCCCCCTGTTGGCCAATGTTCAAGTCGAAGCCCTGCAGACCAAACCACCGGCCCGGTACTCAGAGGCGACCCTGCTATCGGCCATGGAAAGCGCGGGCAAACTGGTCGATGATGATGAGCTTCGAGACGCCATGGCTGGCAAAGGCCTTGGAACACCGGCCACACGGGCGGCCATCATTGAAGGCTTGCTCACCGAAAAATACCTCTATCGCGATGGTCGTGAGATGGTGCCTACCGCCAAGGCCTTTCAGCTCATGACCCTCTTGCGTGGTCTGGACATTCAGTCTCTATCGCGACCCGAACTCACGGGCGAATGGGAATACAAGCTTCGACAAATTGAGCAAGGCGCTTTGTCACGTCAGGCGTTTATGCAGGAAATCGCCGACATGACCGACAGCCTGGTCGCCCAAGCCAAGAACTACTCAGAGGACACCGTACCAGGCGATTACACCACTCTGTCGGTACCCTGTCCCAAGTGCGGCGGCGTCGTAAAAGAAAATTACCGTCGTTTTGCCTGCACCAGCTGTGATTTTTCGATTGGCAAGACCCCAGGTGGTCGCACCTTTGAGGTGCCCGAGGTTGAGGCGCTGCTCAAGGATCGTCAGTTTGGGCCCGTCGATGGTTTTCGTAGCAAGATGGGACGACCCTTTGCAGCCAGCCTGCAGATCACCAGTGACTTCAAACTGGCTTTCGATTTTGGCGAGAATCAGGAAGACGATGAAACACCCGTTGATTTTTCAGATCAAGTCAGCCTCGGGGCCTGCCCAAAATGCAGCAGCGCTGTTTATCCCCACGGCACCTCTTATGTCTGTGAAAAGAGTGTTGGCCCACAAAAGACTTGTGACTTCAGAAGCGGGTTAATGATCCTCTCCCAGACGGTGGCACCAGAGCAGATGCAAAAGCTATTGGCCACCGGCAAAACGGACCTTCTGGATGGCTTTGTCTCAGCAAGGACCAAGCGAAAGTTCAAGGCCTATCTGGTCAAGACACCAGAGGGCAAGATTGGCTTTGAATTTGAGCAGCGCACTCCCAAGACGCCGACCTCCAAGGCAAACAGTAAGACCGCTAGTAGCAAAACGTCTAGCAAACCAAAGGCGTCAGCCAAGGCTAAAGCAGAATAAGCGCGGCCTCACCAGGACGCCCATCGATTGGTCGGCCACTCTGGTCTAGTGGGTTTGGTGGGTCAGGTCGATCGAATGGATCGATTGGCCACACCACTGCGAACGTGGCCAGTGGGTCCCGCTCTGGCCGCAGAGTCACAGTGCCTGGTCTGATCATCAAAAAAGAAATCGGGCTCGAATTCTTTTAAGAATCCGCCTTTATCCAACCCACCCAGAAAAAAAGCCTCATCGACCTCAATTTGCCAGTTCATCAAGGTTCGAATGGCTCGTTCGTGGGCTGGTGCCGATCTTGCAGTAACCAGTGCCGTTCGAATCTTCATTCCCGTCGCGCTGGACTTCTGGCGAAGCCCATGAAGGGCCTCTAGGAGTGGCTTAAAGGGCCCTGGCGGTAAAGGCGTCTGGGCTTGTCGCTTCTCATGGCTGACAAAGGCATCCAAACCCTCTGCCTGAAACACCTGCTCAGCCTCATCGGAAAACAACACGGCATCACCATCAAAGGCTATGCGAAGTTCTTGAGGATGCTGATCCCCCGCCTTGGCCGAATGAGGATAGACGTGCGCCGCTGGAAAGCCTGCCTCCAAGGCTTGATCAACATCCTGCGCGTTCGCTGACAGAAACAAATGGGCAGAGAGTGGGCGAAGATAACGATAGGGCGACTGTCCTCGGGTAAAGACGCCACGCTGAATACTCAAGCCATGAGACTGGGCCGAGTGATAGACCCTTAGGCCACTGACGGGGTCATTTCGGGATAACACCACCACCTCAACAATAGGCTCACCCGGGGAGTTAAACGCCAGAAGCTTTTGAACGAGCCCAAAGGCGACTCCTGGATTTGCAGGCGTGGACAGGCGTTCCCATTGCAGGGCCATGTAAGCCTGATCGTTGGCCTGCTCAAAGACTCTGTTCTCTTCCTCGAAGTCGAACAAGGCCCGCGAAGAAATGGCAACGACCAGCTGGTTGTCGAGGGTCGTCGCCAAGGGTTTAGACGTCTAGGTTGGCCACTCGCAAGGCGTTGGTCTCGATAAAAATCCTACGAGGCTCGACCTCTTCGCCCATCAGGGTGGTAAAAATGCCGTCAGCGGAAATCGCATCTTCAATTTTGACTTGAAGAAGGGTTCTCGATTCAACATTCATCGTGGTCTCCCAGAGCTGCTCGGGATTCATCTCACCAAGACCTTTGTAACGTTGTTTGGACAGGCCGCGTTCAGCGTCTGCCAACAGCCAGTTCATTGCTGCAGCGAAATCATAGACCTGGGCCGAACGAGCCTGCTCACCATTTCCCCTGCGGACCGTTGTGCCTGGCTTGACGGCCTGATTGAGCTGTTGGCTTGCAACAGCAAGCGCCCGGTAGTCTTCACCCGCAAGAAAGTCAGGATCAATGCTGGAGTGTTTTAAATTGCCATGGTGAAGTCGTTCAATCCGCAGGCGCCAGACCTCCGACTGACTGTCGAATTCCGCCAGAACCCGAATATCCAGCGATTTGCCACCCATTTTTTTCTGTTGCGCCTCGATGTAATCGGTCAGACGTTGGGCAGAGTCCATCGCAGCCTGATTGGTGGAAAGGTCTAGAACCACGCCGTTCATCACGGCCATCAAGGCCTGATCATCAATCACGCGGGATACGCGATCAATGACAGTCTTCGCCTTGAGGTAAGCGTCGGCTAGACCACGAAGATCTGAATTGGTCTGTTGATCGGGACCAATGAGCACGGCGTCTTTCAGGGCTAAATCCAACAACACCCTTTGCATGTCCTCATCATTTTTGATGTAACGCTCTTCTTTGCCGTGTTTGATTTTATAAAGGGGTGGCTGCGCAATGTAGACATGGCCACGCTCAATCAACTCAGGCATCTGCCTGTAGAAAAAGGTCAGCAACAGGGTGCGAATGTGTGAGCCATCCACATCAGCATCGGTCATGATGATGATGCGGTGGTAGCGCAGTTTATTTGGGTCGTAATCCTCTTTGCCAATGCCCGTACCCAAGGTCTGAATCAAGGTCACAATTTCTTGGGATGCCAACAACTTGTCGAATCTGGCTTTTTCGACGTTTAGAATCTTGCCTTTCAAGGGCAAGATGGCTTGAAATTTACGGTCTCGACCCTGTTTGGCTGATCCACCGGCAGAGTCTCCCTCCACCAGGTAAAGCTCGGCTTTGGCTGGGTCTCGTTCTTGGCAATCGGCCAACTTGCCCGACAAGCCAAAGGAGTCCAGCACTCCTTTGCGACGCGTCATCTCACGGGCTTTTCGGGCAGCCTCTCTGGCTCGAGCCGCTTCAACAATTTTGGAACAAATCGCCTTTGCGTCATTTGGGTTCTCCAGCAAAAAGCTCTCCAGCATTTTGCTCACCACATCTTCGACCGGCTGGCGCACCTCGCTAGAGACCAGCTTGTCTTTGGTTTGAGAGGAGAACTTGGGTTCTGGGACCTTGACCGACAATACGCAGGTGAGACCCTCACGCATGTCATCGCCGGTTGTCTCGACTTTTGCTTTTTTGCTCAGCTCCTCGTCAACAATGTATTTGTTGATCACCCGGGTCATGGCGGCCCGTAGTCCAGTTAGGTGAGTGCCGCCATCTCGCTGAGGAATGTTGTTGGTAAAGCAGAGCACCTGCTCGTTGTAACCATCATTCCATTGCATGGCGACTTCGACAGAGATTCCGTCCTTGTCTCCCAGGGCATGGAAAATTTTTGGATGCAGCGTGTTTTTGTTCTTGTTGATGTATTGAACAAAGCCGCTCACACCACCTGCAAATGCAAAATCTTCCTCTTTGCCTTCGCGCTGATCGACTAGCCGAATTCGGACACCATTGTTAAGAAAACTCAGTTCACGTAAACGTTTGGCCAGAATTTCATAGTGGAACTCCACCTTGCCAAAGGTTTCGATGCTGGGCAGAAAGTGAACCTCTGTTCCCCTGCGATCGGTGGTTCCTGTAACGGCCAGGGGGGCTACTCGCTCTCCTTTTCGGAATTCCATGCCATGGACCTGACCATTACGACGAACAGTAAGCCTCAACCAATCTGACAGGGCATTCACCACGGACACGCCCACACCATGAAGTCCACCAGAGACCTTGTAGCTGTTCTGATCAAACTTTCCACCAGCATGCAACTCAGTCATCACGATTTCAGCAGCTGAGCGACCAAGCTCGTCATCTTTGTGAATGTCGGTTGGAATGCCGCGACCGTTGTCCGTCACCGAAATAGAGTTGTCTGTGTGGATGGTAATGACGATGTCATCACAGTGCCCGGCCAAGGCTTCATCGATCGCGTTGTCAACAACTTCAAAAACCATGTGATGTAAGCCAGTGCCGTCACTGGTGTCACCGATGTACATACCAGGACGCTTGCGAACAGCCTCCAAGCCTTTGAGCATTTTGATAGAAGACGCACCATAGCCTTGAACTGGCTCGGCTTGTTCTTCGGACCGCAAGATAAAACGCTGTTTAAAAAACATGTTTAGAAACCTTAGATTCTCATGGGCATGACAACGTAACGAAACTCTGCATCGCCTGGGGTCGTGATGAGAGCACTGGCATTGGGATCTTGCAGAGACACTTGAATTTGATCTGTTTTGAGGTTGGCCAAAACATCCATAAGGTATTGAACGTTGAATCCAATGTCGATGGATTCGCCCGTGTAATCCACCTCGACCTCCTCTTGAGCTTCTTCTTGCTCTGCATTGGTCGCTGAAATCTTGAGCTGACCAGTCGATAGAGACAGACGAACCCCTTTGAACTTGTCAGTGGTCAGAATGGCTGCTCTGGTCAGGGCTCCCAACAACACCTCTCGACTCATCAGAATGTGTTTGGTGTGCCCCTTCGGAATGACCCGTTGGTAATCAGGAAATTTACCCTCAATTAGTTTTGAAATGAGCTCAATACTGCCCAACTGGAATCGGACTTGGTTGGTGGCCAATTCAATTTGTAGGGCTTGCTCATCATCGGTCAAGAGTTTTTGAAGCTCCATGATGGCCTTGCGAGGAACAATAACCTCCAGGCGATCCGTGCCGGAGGTAATTTTCATGCTGTCCGAGGCCGTCATGGCTGCATATGCCAGTCGATGACCATCGGTGGCCACTGCTCTTAATTGATCCGCCTCAATGACCAGCAACAAACCATTCAGGTAGTACCGAATGTCTTGTTGGGCCATGGAAAAATGAACCAGATGAAGCAGTTGTTTGAAATCTTTCTGCGCCAAGGAAACGATGGCTGGATAGGTCTGTGCAGGTGTTACGGTTGGGAACTCTTCTGCGGCAAGAGTCTGAAGCTGAAACCTTGACTTTCCCTGGGCGATGGACATCTTTCGCCCAGCCATCGAGACCACCACCTCATTGTCATTTGGCAATGCACGAAGAATATCCAGAAACTTGCGTGCACTAACGGTGGTTGAACTGTCTTCGGATCCACTACCCATTTCAACGGTACTGGTGATTTGCATTTCAATGTCCGTTGAAATCAGAGAGACATTGGTTCCCAGCTTTTTAATTAGCACATTCGAAAGAATTGGCAGGGTATGACGACGTTCAACGATGCCACTGACCATCTGAAGGGGCCGCAGCAAGGCATCTCTTTGGGCTTTTATCAGAATCATCTTTTTCTTTCTTAGTCGTAGTAGTTAGAGCGGGCTTGGTGTGTGGAAAACTGACCTAAGTAAATCATTTACCTTATGTTTTTTCGTTTGCTTTCTTGTGAACATCTTTTGTTTTTTCTCTCGAAACTGTGGACAACAAACCCTTCAGTTGGTCTGCGGCCCATTTGTTCACAGTTTGTCCCCAGTTTGTTAGGTTGTTTTTCACAGGGTTGTACAAGTGGCTATCCACGGAGTTGTTGCTCTAAAAGGTGAAGCTCACGGTTGAGATCTGCATTGAGCTGTCTAGATTCAGAGATTTTTCGAACCGCATGCAGGACTGTGGTGTGGTCTCGGCCCCCAAAAAGGTCACCGATGTCTGGCAGGCTTTTCTGCGTTAGTTCTTTGGCCAGGTACATGGCGATTTGTCGTGGGAGGGCGATATTGGCCGGCCGGCGTTTGCTGTACATGTCGGCCACTTTGATTTTGTAAAAATCAGCCACGGTCTTTTGAATGTTTTCGACCGATATAGAGGTTTTTTGAAGGGACAACAGATCTTTTAAGGCCTCTCGGACCACTTCAATAGACGGTGTTTTCTGGTGGAAATGGCAATAGGCAATAACTTTTCGCAGGGCCCCCTCGAGTTCCCGAACGTTAGAGCGTAGCTGCCTTGCGATGAAGAAAGCCTCCTCCTCACCCAGAGCCAGGTTTTCGTGCTCCGCCTTGCGCAACAAAATGGCCACACGCATCTCTAGTTCTGGTGGCTCAATGGCAACGGTGAGGCCTGAGCCAAATCGACTGACCAATCGGGAATCAATGCCATCGAGCTCTGAGGGATAGGTGTCGCTCGTGATGATGATTTGTTTTTTTGCCGCCACCAGTGCTTCAAAAGTGTAAAAAAACTCTTCTTGCGTTCGAGACTTGCCAGCAAAAAACTGAATGTCGTCTATGAGCAACAGGTCAAGTGAGTGGTAGTAGCGTTTGAGGTCGTCGAACGATTTGCGCTGATAGGCTCGAACCACATCGCTGACATAGGCTTCGGCATGGATGTATCGAATCTTGGCGGCTGGGTTTTCTTCGAGCATTTTGTTGCCGACCGAGTGAATTAAATGGCTTTTTCCAAGGCCTACGCCACCATATAAGAACAGGGGGTTGTATCCCGAGCCTGGGTTGTCAGCTACCTGAAGGGCAGCAGCCCTTGCCAATTGATTGGCTTTTCCGGGCACAAACAGGTCAAACGTCCACTCTGGGTTCAGGCGGGCTGTTTCCTGGCCAAGTGGTTGTGTTGGATAGGCGGCCTCTGGAGCAGTGTCGGGCGGGCGGTGGTTGGCCGAGGAATCGACCGCGGCTGTCTCGCTGGCTGTGACAGGGTCGATTCCAGGATCGGCCGTTAGTAAGATTTGTAGAGTCACCGCCTGTTGAAGACGGGCCTGCCACCAGTTGGTTAGGGGCTCCATCAGTTGCTCTCGGGCCCATGTCTGTTTGAAACGATTGGGGGCGAGAATATCGATTTGAATGGGGGAACGAGACGGATTCCAGCCCCCAAGTGCTAGCGGAGCAACCCAGGTCTTGAATTGCTGGCTGGGAAGGTTTTTTTCCAGGTGCTCAAGGCAGTCTTGCCAGAGTTGATCGAGTGCTGGCAGCTCGTCTGGGGTTGAAGAAATCGGGCTCGCACTCATAGCGACATTCTACCCGAGAGCGAGAGTTATCCACAGGGCGGGGGCTCCGTGGCCTTGGCCGGCCCCCGGACTTACAAAAAAGCGGATTTATGAGTAAAATCTCGGGTTCCCTCTAAGGAGTTCATGAGATGAAACGCACCTATCAACCATCGGTGGTTCGCCGCAAGCGTACCCACGGCTTTTTGGTTCGGATGAAGACTCGCGGTGGTCGGGCCGTTATTCGTGCTCGTCGTGCCAAGGGCCGTAAGCGCCTGGCCGTCTAGCACCCTAGATTTGCTGGAACAACCCAGCTGCCAGCGTGCGCTGTCTGACGAGTCTCAACCAGCCCAAAGATTTTACTGCCTTGTTAAATGAGCGGCCCGTCGCTTCCGTCGGGCCGTTTGTTTTTCATCTGATGGCTCGACCACTTGAGTCGACGCCAGGCGTTTCAGGGCCTCGCCTTGGTATGGTGTTGCCAAAGCGCATGGTTCGCCGTGCGGTTGCCCGAAATCAACTCAAGCGATGGATCCGTCCCTTGGCACAGCGTGTATTGGCCGGCCATGCCGTTGACCTGCTGGTCCGGGTGAGGAAGCCTGTGGATTTAACAAATCCACTGCTAAAAAGGGCACACCAAGAAGAGCTTGCGCTCACTTTTGAAAAAATATCTGATCGGCTTGGTCCCCAGACATGAATTCGTTTGGTGTGCCTCACCGTGCGGTTATTCGGTGTGCTCAACTGCTGATTCGGATCTATCAGCTGACCATTCGAGTGGTGCTGGGTCCTCGCTGTCGATTTCTGCCGACCTGCTCAGATTATGCCCACGAAGCCTTCGAGAGACATGGCCTGTGGAATGGTGGTCGCATGACCGTCAGTCGCCTGTGTCGATGTCGCCCGGGTGGTGGCTCGGGCTATGATCCAGTTTCTCCAGTTCAAGGGCCGCCCACAGCTGGCTCATGAGTAGTGTTCTTAGATTGTTCTTTTTGAAACGGTTTTGATATGGATACGCGTCGCACAGTACTGGCTTTGGTCTTTGCAGCATCACTCTTCCTGTTGTGGGAGTCTTGGATGCGAACCTCTCGCCCACCTGTGGTGGAATCGCCCGCCGTCGCGTCATCTTCAGCTGGTCAGGCTGCCCAGGCGCCCGGTGCGCCATCGGCTGCCGTAACTGGCGTTCCATCGGCCAGTCAGAACCTTGTGGTGCCATCGGCTGCTCCGGCTAAACAGGCTGCCAGCATTGTGGCTCAGCCACCAGTCCCTGCGCCCGGCTCCGAGCGCATTGTGCTGCGGAACGCCAATCTGGCCCTTGAGGTGGATACCCTCGGCGCCCGCTTTGTGAAAGCGACCTTGTTGGACCAACCATCTGACAATTACGCCGGTGGCAAGGTCTTGCTGTTTGACCAGGCTGCCAGTTCCAAGTACGAAGCGCAGACCGGCCTGATTGGTCAGGCTGCGGCCGGCAAGGTTTTTCCCAACCACACCCTGTCATTTACTCGACAGACCTTGGCCGGTGGTCAGGACCCCAATCGGTCGGTGGTGTTGGTGGCGGAGTCTGGCGGGCTTAAGTTGATTAAAAAAATTGAGTTGGCGCCAACCGGGCATCAGGTCAAGCTCACGCACACCATTGTGAACACTGGGGCGGACACGGTGTCACCGAGCCTTTATCTGCAGTTCCTTCGCTCGGATAGCTCACCCCCGGGCGAAAACTCGTTCTATCACACGTTTACCGGGCCGGCCATGTTCACAGACCAGGCCAAATTCCAAAAGATTGACTGGTCGGACATTGAAAAAAACAAAACCACCCACGTTCGCCAGGCCTCCGATGGCTGGCTGGGCATGGTGCAGCATTACTTCGTATCGGCTTATGTGCTGGATAACAACCAGCCCAGGGAGTTCTTCACTCGCAAGGTGGATCAGAACCTCTACGCGGCCGGCATGATCCAGGCAATCGCCTCGGTGGCTCCTGGTGGTCAGCAGACCCACGAGTCCACTCTGTATGTTGGCCCTCAGATACAACGCACGCTTGAACAGCTCGCACCGGGTCTGGAGTTGGTGGTGGATTACAGCTGGCTGACGTTTATAGCCAAACCCATTTATTGGCTGCTCGAGCAGATCAACCGGTTTGTGAACAACTGGGGCTGGTCGATTGTGGTGCTCACCATCCTCATCAAGGCGCTCTTCTACCCTCTGTCCGCGGCCAGTTATCGGTCCATGGCGAAGATGAAGGCTGTGGCCCCCAGAATTGCGGCCATTCGAGACCGGTATCCCAATGATCGGGCCAAGCTTAACCAGGCCATGATGGAGATCTACAAGACCGAGAAGATCAATCCCTTGGGTGGCTGCCTGCCAGTGGTGATCCAGATCCCGGTCTTTTTGGCCCTGTATTGGGTGTTGCTGGGCAGTGTCGAGATGCGTAACGCCCCGTGGATTTTGTGGATACAGGATTTGGCTGCGCCGGACGCCCTGTTTGGGGTGATCCCAGGTCTCAACATGCCCCTGGGGCCGCTTCCGTTGCTAATGGCGGTCACCATGTACGTGCAGACCAAGCTCAACCCACCGCCGCCGGACCCTCTGCAGGCCAAGGTCATGATGATGATGCCGTTGGTGTTTTCGGTGTTTTTCTTCTTCTTCCCAGCAGGTCTGGTGTTGTACTGGTTGGTCAACAACGTGGTCTCGATTGCCCAGCAGTGGTTCATCATGAAGCGGGTGAATGCCGGCGCCTAGTCGATCGGTTGAGACGATTGCGGCGGTCGCCACGGCTGCCGCTGCCGGGGCCATTGGCATCGTTCGTGTGTCTGGCCCGGCCAGCCAGCGTGTGGCCAAGATGCTTTGTGGACAGGATTTAAAGCCCAGACAGGCCACGCTGGTTTCTTTTTTGAATGAAGATGGTCAGCCGATCGATCAAGGGCTGGCCATTTTTTTTAAGGCCCCCCACTCTTATACCGGTGAGGATGTGCTGGAGCTGCAAGGACATGGCGGCATGGCGGTCTTGCAGTTGGTCCTGCGAGCTTGTCTGGCTTGTCATCGACCAGACAGTCCGGTTCGAGCGGCGATGCCCGGGGAGTTCACTCAGAGGGCTTTTCTGAACGACAAAATGGATTTGGCACAGGCGCAGGCCGTATCCGATCTGATTTCGGCGCAATCTACTCGGGCCGCCCAGGCCGCGTTGGCCTCCTTAACCGGTGCTTTTTCCAGGGAGATACAGGCCCTGCAGGCGCAACTGATTGACCTTCGGCTTCGTGTCGAAGCCTGTCTCGATTTTCCAGAAGAGGACATCGAGTTCGTTGGCCGGGAGCAAGTGGCCGAGAGACTGCAGGCTTGCCGAGACCGACTGGGGTCTATTTTTGAGTCGGCCCAACGAGGTCAGGCGCTCAGAGAGGGCCTAAGGGTGGTCCTGGTGGGGCCACCGAATGTCGGCAAATCATCTTTGCTCAACGCCTTGGCCGAGGAAGACGTGGCCATTGTGACTGCCGTACCGGGGACAACGCGAGACCGTCTGGTGCAGGACTTGGTGATCGAAGGGCTGCCCATTCGGGTGATCGATACGGCAGGGCTTCGGCAGACCGAGGACGAGGTTGAGCGAATTGGCATTGAGCGCAGCTGGCAGGCCATTGAGCAGGCCGACTTGGTGGTGTTGCTTCGAGATGCCAGCGGTCAATACCCATCCGACAAAGCGATGGAAAAAGCGGTCTGTGATCGGGTGGGCAGCCGAGATGTTCAGACTGGTTTGTCACAAAGGACCGCCGATGTCTTGGTGGTCTTCAACAAGGTCGATCAGTGTGTCACGGTGCCTGACACAACACAGACACCTGGTGGTGCCAAGGCTTTGCTGGTGTCGGCCAAAACAGGGCAGGGGCTGGACCAGCTGCGAGCGGCTTTTGCCCATGCGGCCGGCTGGTCTCAGTCTGGCGCGCAAGAGGGCGTTTTCAGTGCCCGGTCTCGGCAGTTGGAGGCCTTGTCGAGGGCTGATCAGGCCTTGGGTTTTGCGGCGGGGCATTTACAACTGCAGGCGTTGGAGTTGTTGGCCGAGCAGCTTCGCCTGGCCCAGCAGCACTTGTCTGAGATTACCGGCGAGTATCTGGCCGATGATTTACTGGGCGCTATCTTTGGTCAGTTTTGTATTGGCAAGTAGACCGGCGTTCCTTCAAATCGGCCTTGCAGGTGGTTCTTGGAGGCGTCTTTGGCAAGCCATACAGATCCAGACATGGCGATGTAGCACCCCGCCGGACAGAGTTGGGCGGCGGCCACAGCCAGCCCTAAATTAAAAAGGGCATCGCTGTTTGGCTGGCTCGCCGGGATCATGGCGCCTGTGAACACCACGGTTTGTTCGGCTCGCTTGTGCAGGGCAATGAGGTCGGCCGACCGCACCAGTGTGTCGGTTCCATGAATGATGATCAGACGATTTTCTGGGCTCTCGGCCACGGCAAGGGCCAGTGTCTGTCTTTGATCCTCTGTCATGTCCAGGCTGTCGACCAGCATGACGGTCTCGAGTCGTGTGTTCGTGGGCAGTCGGCATTGCGTGGCCCAGGCGGCAAGCCCGCTTTGTGTGAACCCCAGCCCATTTTGGTCGGGGCAGTATTGCTTCTCAAAAGTACCGCCGGTGGTGAGAATGGCCAGTGAGGCGGTGGGGTTGTTGCGCTGCATATTTGACGGCTTTGTGTGGTTATTGGGCCTTAGGGATTGTGCGATTTTGGACCACAAATCCCCGGTGCTAGACTGCCATCATCCTGTCATATTTGTGGAAATAAAGCGCCATGAGCACCTCTATCCCCGTCACCCGTCCCTATGCCGTGAACCATGCTGACCTGCTGAAGTGGGTAGATCAGATTGCAGCCAAGACCAAGCCCAAAGAGATTGTTTGGTGTGACGGTTCGCAGGCCGAGTACGACCGGCTGTGCGAGCAAATGGTGCAGGCGGGCACCTTGAAGCGCTTGAATGCAGCCAAGCGCCCCAACTCCTATCTGGCCTGGTCGGATCCCTCGGATGTGGCTCGCGTCGAAGACCGTACTTTTGTGTGTAGCGCGCGGCAAGAAGATGCGGGCCCCAATAACAATTGGATCGCGCCGGCGGAGATGCGCTCGACGCTCGATGGTCTGTTTGAGGGCTGTATGCAGGGCCGTACCCTGTATGTGGTGCCTTTTTCGATGGGTCCCCTGGGTTCGCCCATCTCTCAGATCGGCGTAGAGCTCTCCGACTCCCCCTATGTCGTGGTGAACATGCGCATGATGACTCGCATGGGCAAGGCGGTCATTGACCTGCTGGGACAAGACGGCGCTTTTGTGCCGTGCGTTCACACCGTTGGCGCGCCGTTGGCTGCTGGTCAGCAAGACGTGTCTTGGCCTTGTAATGCCACCAAGTACATTGTTCACTTTCCCGAGACCCGCGAGATCTGGTCTTACGGCTCGGGCTACGGTGGCAACGCCTTGTTGGGCAAAAAATGTTTTGCCTTGCGCATTGCCTCCACCATGGGTCGTCGAGAGGCCATGGCCGGTGCGACTGGCTGGCTGGCGGAGCACATGCTGATTCTTGGGGTTCAGGCCCCCTGGGGTAAGAAGTACCACGTGGCTGCGGCCTTTCCGTCGGCCTGCGGCAAGACCAATTTCGCCATGCTGATTCCGCCCAAGGGCCTGGATGACAACGGCTGGAAGATCACCACCATCGGTGATGACATCGCTTGGATCAAGCCTGATGCCCAAGGGCGCCTGCGAGCGATCAACCCAGAGGCGGGCTACTTTGGTGTGGCGCCCGGCACCAACGAAAAGACCAACTACAACTGCATGGCTTCTTTGCGTGAAAACGTGATCTTCACCAACGTGGCCTTAACGGATGATGGTGATGTCTGGTGGGAGGGCATGACCGATACGCCGCCTGCTCACTGCATGGACTGGCAGGGGCGTGACTGGACGCCCGAGGTGGCAAAGTCCGAAGGTCGCAAGGCCGCTCATCCCAATGCCCGTTTTACCGTAGCGGCCACGCAGAACCCAGTGATTGATTCGGCCTGGGACGATCCTGCTGGTGTTGCGATTGATGCCTTTATCTTCGGTGGTCGTCGCTCGACCACGGTGCCATTGGTGACTGAAGCTCGCAATTGGCAAGAGGGCGTGTACATGGCTGCCACCATGGGTTCAGAGACCACTGCGGCCGCGGCGGGTCAGCAGGGTGTGGTTCGTCGAGACCCCTTTGCCATGTTGCCCTTCTGTGGCTACAACATGGCCGACTACTTTGGTCATTGGCTGTCCCTCGGAGACAAGTTAGCAGCCAATGGGGCGGTGCTGCCCAAGATCTACTGTGTCAATTGGTTCAGAACAGATGCCAATGGCAAATTCGTCTGGCCCGGTTTTGGTGAGAACGCTCGCGTCCTGAAATGGATGTTGCAGCGAATTGAGGGTCAGGCCAGCGGCCAAGAGCATGTCTTTGGTGTCTCCCCAAGCTATGCCGATCTGGACTGGAGCGGCCTGAGTTTCTCTGCGGAGCAGTTCGAGACCATCAGTGCGATTGATCTGTCTGCCTGGCAGCAAGAGTTCGATCTGCACGAGGAGTTGTTTGGTCGTCTGGCCAACGGTTTGCCGCCGGTCCTGCGTGAGATCAAGACCAAGCTGCACCAACAGCTTCAGGACAGGCTGGCAGCCTAAGCATTTGCCCATGCTTGTCCGGCCCACCTTTTGGCGGCCGGACTTTACGCCCACATGGTCTGTGGTGACCTATAGATCTTGTGGGCGTTTCTTTAAATTCAGCGCCTTGGCGATGCTCATTTCTCTTGGTCCCGGCTCTACCGTAATGGGGCTACCCGCTTGAACCGGTCCGGGTTGAACGACCTGTAGATACCAGCCAGATTGGTGGGTTTCAAACATGTGGCGAGCGGCCAGCGGGGCTTTCATCAAGGCTGTGAACTTGAAACACGGGCTTCGGGGTTCTGTCACCCGCAAGATGGTCTGTCCGATTCGCCAGACATCACCCACGAATAACGTCTCCTCATCAAATCCCTCGACGGTCAGATTTTCGCCAAAGGCGCCGTAGTGGTCTAGACGATCGGCGGCGCCTGATACTGAAACCAACCAGGTTTTCCACTGGGCATAGTGCTCCGAGCAGAAAGCGTAGACCGCCTTGTCAAGGCCTCCGTGAACGCTGAGGTCCACTTGTTCGTCGCCCTCAAGCCCCAGTTTTTGAAGTTCGATGGGCGCTGGGTTCTCTAGGCTGGAGACGCTGGTCTTGCGAATCGCGGTTTGAACGCCATGGACCGGCTCATTGGTGTCACGGACGAGCAGCAGTTGGGCCTGTCCGGTGTTGATGCTGACGAGACGTTTCATTACTTGCTCTGCTCCTGTCGTTTTGCTTGACTGAACTGATCGGCCAGACGGATGGCCTCGATCAGTGAGTCGGGGCTTGCCAGGTCTTTCCCGGCGATGTCAAAAGCGGTGCCATGGTCAACGCTGGTTCGGATGAACGGCAGCCCCAGGGTGCTGTTCACGCCCTGCTCGATGCCACCGAGCTTGATGGGAATGAGTCCTTGGTCGTGATAGAGGCAGACGACAAGGTCGAAGTCGCGACAGTCGGGCGTTTTGCCAAAGGCTTTCATAAAAACCGTATCCGCCGGCCATGGGCCGGAGGCCAGGATTCCGGCGGCCCGGGCTTTTGCGATCGCGGGTTCAATGACCCTGGCCTCTTCCTGGCCAAATCGGCCGTTTTCTGAGGCATGTGGATTCAAGGCCGCAACGGCGATCCGGGGTTTTGGGATGCCAAGCCATGGTCCAGCCGTCTGACTGATCGAGATGGTTTCGAGGAGTTGTGTTGTATTGAGTTGAGAGATCGCGGCGCTCAGGGGTAGGTGAATGCTGTCGAGCACGACGCGAAGGTCTGGGGTGGACAGCATCATTCGGACAGCAGGCGGGTGAACCGGGTTGGCCAGGTGGGCCAGGACTTCCGTGTGTCCGGGCCAGTCATGTCCGGCCATCGCCCAGGCTGTTTTGTGGATGGGGGCCGTCACCAGGGCCCTGGCTTGACCTTGCATGACCAATTGAGTGGCCTGGGTTACGGCCTCAAAGCTGGCCTGCCCGCTTGCGAGGCTGACTTGGCCAAGAGGATAGGGACCACGGCTGCCAGTGTCGACAAGGCAGGCCGCTAGGTGGGCCTGCTCGGATGGGTCAGCCAGGCGGAGCAACAGGGCCTGGTCTCCGACAATTTGGAGCTCGAGCTGAGGCCTTGTGTGGCGAAGGATGCGCCAGGCTTTGACCACAATCTCTGGGCCAATACCGGAGGGGTCCCCCATGGTGATGGCGATAGAATGGCCGGTCTTTTTCTGCAGACGGTTTGTCATGGTTGAATCATGACGGATATCTGCCTTGAGGCGGGAACGCTCGTGAGTGGTTGAGTGCTGCTGCAGACCCCGATGTTGGTGTTTATTGAAGGTGGTGGCGATGAGCGGCTTGGATGAGGTGGTCGTTTTTCTGGCGTTTGCAGCGTTTGCCGCTGGTTTCGTGGATGCCGTGGTGGGTGGTGGCGGACTGGTCCAACTGCCCGCCCTGTTCAGTAGCCTTCCCCAGGCCAGCGCTGCAAGCCTATTTGGGACCAACAAGATGTCATCGATCGCGGGCACTTTTTTTGCCGCGCGTCGCTACATGCGCAGCGTTCGGCTCATTCGTCACGTCCTGTGGCCATCGGTCATCGCTGCGGGCCTGTTCTCCTGGCTGGGGGCTGGGGCCGTGAGTTTGCTGCCCCGGGCCTGGGCCCAGCCCTTGGTCTTGGTGTTGTTGGTTGCGGTGGCTGTGGTGACGCTGCGACAACGAACCTTGGGACTGGTCCACCAGCCGACTCTATCGGTGCGGCAAGAGTTTTGGTTTGCTATGGGGCTGGGGGCTGTTCTGGGGTTTTATGACGGCTTTTTTGGTCCCGGCACTGGGGCATTCCTCATCTTTATTTTTGTGCGGGTCTTTGGCTACGATTTCCTGCATGCCTCGGCTCACAGCAAGTTGATTAACTTGATGACCAACTTCGGGGCTCTGGTGTTTTTTGTCCCCACTGGTGAGGTGTTGCTGAAGGTGGGTCTGGTGATGGCTTGTTGCAACGTCATGGGTTCGTTGGTCGGTGCGCGCACGGCGGTTCGCAAGGGCAGTCAGTTTGTGCGGGTGTTTTTCATTGGGTTGTTGGCCGTCATGATTGTTCGGATGGGGCTGACGACTCTGGAGATGTTTCGCTAATCATTGGATAGGAGCAGGTCATGGGCGCGTCTTTGGAGCTGAGAGAGGCCGCGTTGTTGCGGTCTCAGGGGTTTGTCGGTGGGCGTTGGGTGGATGCGATCGACGGCCGGACGTTTGAGGTGCAGGACCCTGCAACCGGTGAGACGCTGGTTCGTGTGGCCAACATGGGCGCAGCAGAGACCACTTCCGCGATTGAGGCTGCACAGGCGGCCCTAGGGGATTGGAAGAGGCGACCGGCCAAAGACCGGGCTGCCGTCTTGAAGGCCTGGTTTCACTTGATGTTGGCGCATGCAGACGACTTGGCCATGCTGATGACCCGAGAGCAGGGCAAGCCTTTGGCGGAGGCCAAGGGGGAGGTGGTCTATGGGGCAAGTTTTGTGGAGTGGTTCGCCGAAGAGGCCAAGCGCATCTATGGCGAAGTGATTTCCGCCCCCACCACGGACCGAGAGCTGGTGGTGCTCAAAGAGCCCATCGGTGTCTGTGCCGCGATCACGCCCTGGAATTTTCCTCTGGCCATGATTACTCGTAAGTGTGCGCCCGCTCTTGCTGCTGGCTGCACAGTCGTTGTCAAGCCTGCCGAGGCGACGCCTCTGACGGCCCTGGCCCTTGCGGAGCTGGGTCACCGTGCGGGCATACCGGCCGGGGTCTTCAACGTGGTGGTCGGTGACGCCCAGGCTGCCCCTGCCATTGGCCAGGTGCTGTGTGCCGACTCGCGGGTTCGCAAGTTGTCGTTTACCGGCTCGACCGAGGTGGGGCGAATCTTGTTCCGCCAGTCAGCCCAGACCATTAAGAAGCTCTCTCTGGAACTGGGGGGCAATGCGCCCTTCATCGTCTTCGACGACGCAGACCTGGATGCAGCCGTGGAGGGGGCCTTGGCCTCGAAGTTTAGAAACGCTGGTCAGACCTGCGTCTGCGCCAATCGCATTTATGTGCAGGCGGGCGTTTACCAGGCCTTCTCGGAGCGCTTGGCCAAACGGGTGGCTGAGTTCAAGGTTGGCAACGGCCTTGCGGCTGGGGTGCAGATTGGACCGCTCATTGAGCCCGCCGCGATTGAAAAGGTGAAAGAGCACGTGGCAGATGCCCTGGCGGGCGGAGGCCAGGTCTTGGTGGGGGGGAAGCCTCATGCGCTGGGCGGGTTGTTTTTTGAGCCGACTGTCTTGACGAATGTCCACGAGGGTATGCGCCTGGCTTCTGAGGAGACCTTTGGTCCGGTGGCTCCGTTGTTCAAGTTTGAGACCGAGGAGGAGGTGGTGGCTCGGGCCAATGACACGGACTTTGGGCTGGCATCTTATTTTTATTCGCGCGACATCGGCCGGATTTTCAGGGTGGCTCGCCAGCTGGAGACCGGCATGGTCTGCGTCAACAGTGGCATTTTCTCCAACGAGGTGGCCCCGTTTGGTGGGGTCAAGCAGTCTGGTCTCGGTCGGGAGGGGTCTCGGCACGGCATTGAGGAGTACCTGGAAATGAAGTACCTAACACTGGCAGGGCTTGATCGATGAGTGGGGTGGCGCAGGCCCAGGTGGCCCAGGTGGCCCAGGTGGCCAAGGCGGCCGTTTTGCGGCAGTCCGGTGTCCGGGGACCCTATATGGAGACCCGACCGCTGAGCTTTGAACAGGTCACCGTGGAGCCGCCAGGATTTGGAGAGATTCAGGTTCGCATTCGGGCTGCCAGCCTTTGCCATTCGGATTTGTCTGCCATCAACGGCGATCGCCCTTGGCCTGTTCCCCTGGTGATTGGCCACGAGGCGGCCGGTGAGGTGGTGGGCCTGGGTGAGGGCGTGACTCGGTTTGCCATTGGTGACCCTGTTGCCATGGTGTTCAAACCGTTTTGTGGCCAGTGCCTGCCTTGCCTGAGTGGCCGAGGGGTGTTGTGCGAGCCGGGTGGCGCTTCGAATGCTACCGCCAGCCTGTTGGGGGGCTATCAGAGATTGCGACTTCATGGGCAGGCGCTTCACCATCACATGGGGGTTGCCGCCTTCTCGGAGTTGGTCACCATTTCTCAGCATTCAGCCGTCAAAATTGGGCCTGGCCTGCCGTGGGAGATTGCTGCCCTCTTTGGGTGTGCAGTCCTCACCGGTGCTGGGGCGGTTTTCAACACGGCCATGGTTCGCCCAGGCCAGTCCGTCGCCGTGGTGGGTCTCGGCGGGGTGGGCTGCTCTAGTCTTCTGGCTGCGAGGGCCGCCGGCGCCTCGATTCGAATTGCGGTGGACCGGGTGCCAGAGAAGCTCGAGATGGCCAAGACCTTGGGGGCCACCCACGTGGTGAATGCCGCCGACCCCGATGCGTTGGAGCAGATTCGGGCCATTACTGGGGGCGGGGCGATTGGCGGTGTAGATGTAGCTTTTGAAATGGCGGGCGCAGTGCCTGCGCTTGACTTTGCCTATAAGGCAGCCAAGAAGGGCGGCATGATGGTCTCCGCCGGCCTGCCCAACCCGGCGGCACAGTGGTCCATTCAGGCCGTGACCTTGATTGCGGATGAGAAGACGGTCAAGGGCAGCTACATGGGCTCCGCGGTCCCCATTCGTGACATTCCCCGTTACATCGAGCTCTATCGGGCTGGCCAGCTTCCGGTGGATCTGCTGCTGGGTCGAACCATGGCCTTAGAGGATCTTCACCAGGCGCTTGATGCCCTCGATCAGGGCCAGGCCCTCCGGCAGGTGGTGCTGTTTTAGTGGCTTAGGCGCCTCCTGGGGGCTCGATGTTTCACGTGGAACCATGTTTCACGTGAAACATCTCTGGCCAGATGTTCAGTTCAACCATGGCTTTATCGAGCAATCGTTCCTATAATGCGCCCTCCTTCGTGATTTACAGGGCGCGCTTCGGTGGTCTTTCCTCAGACTTTTGATGTGATTGTTGTGGGCGGTGGGCATGCCGGCACTGAGGCCGCGCTCGCCTCGGCGCGTACGGGTGCTCAGACCCTGCTGCTGACCCACAGCCTGGAGACCTTGGGCCAGATGTCCTGCAACCCCTCGATTGGTGGCGTTGGCAAGGGGCACTTGGTGAAAGAGGTGGATGCCATGGGTGGCGCGATGGCCCTGGCGACGGATCAGGCTGGCATCCAATTCCGAATTCTGAATGGTTCTAAGGGGCCTGCCGTGCGGGCAACGCGGGCCCAGGCTGACCGGGTCCTATACAGGCAGGCCATTCGAAGCGCCCTGGAGAACCAGGTCAATCTCTGGATGTTTGCCCAGGCGGTCGATGATTTGCTGTTGTCCGGCGATCGGGTGTCGGGAGTCCGAACCCAGACGGGGCTTGTTTTTCAGGCCAAGACGGTTGTTTTGACGGCGGGTACTTTTCTCAATGGCCGTATTCATGTTGGCCTGGAGAATTATTCGGCCGGTCGGGCCGGGGACCCACCCGCCATTGCACTCTCCGAGCGTCTGCGGGCATTGAGCCTGCCACAGGGTCGGCTCAAGACCGGCACGCCACCGCGCCTGGATGGTCGGAGCATCGATTGGTCAGTTCTGGAAGAGCAGCCCGGGGACCTCGATCCCGTTCCGGTGTTTTCCTTCCGTGGCTCGGCCCAGATGCACCCCAGGCAAATTCCATGTTGGATTACCCATACCAACGCCCAGACTCATGATGTCATTCGAGCGGGCCTAGACCGTTCGCCCATGTTCACGGGAGTGATTGAGGGGGTTGGGCCACGCTACTGCCCGTCCATTGAGGACAAGGTCCACCGGTTTGCGGACAAGGACAGCCATCAGATTTACCTGGAACCCGAGGGCTTGCAGACCCACGAGGTCTATCCCAACGGCATCTCGACCAGCCTGCCCTTTGATGTCCAACTGGCCATTGTTCGGTCGATGAGGGGCCTTGAAAATGCTCATATTTTGCGGCCGGGCTACGCGATTGAATACGACTACTTTGACCCCAGGGGCCTGAAGGCCAGTCTGGAGACCAAGGCCATTGAGGGCTTGTTTTTTGCCGGACAGATCAATGGCACGACCGGCTATGAGGAGGCTGCAGCTCAGGGACTGCTGGCTGGATTGAATGCTGCTCGTCAGACGCAAGACTTGCCGGCCTGGGTGCCCGCTCGACACGAGGCTTATTTGGGGGTCTTGGCCGATGATCTGGTCACCCGTGGTGTGACCGAACCCTATCGGATGTTTACGAGCCGGGCTGAATATCGCCTAAGCCTGCGGGAAGACAACGCCGACCTGCGGCTGACCCCGGTGGCCCGGGAGATGGGTCTGGTTGACGACGCCCAGTGGGCAGCCTTTGAGGCCAAGCAATCGGCCATCGAGGCTGAGTTGGGACGGCTGCGCGCCACCATGATCAATCCCAAGCTACTCGATCCGCAGCGGCTTGCTGAAGCACTGCCTGGGGTGGGCCTTGAGAGAGAGGCCTTGGCCATCGACTTGCTCAAGCGGCCCGAGGTGGCCTATCACGATTTGATGAAGCTTTTGCCCGGTGAGCCGCCTCAGGATGAGGCGGTTCGCCAGCAGGTCGAGATCCAAGTGAAATATGCGGGCTATATCGCTCGGCAGGCTGATGAGGTGGCCCGGCATGAGGCCCATGAGTCCGCATTGATCCCAGAAGATCTCGACTTTCAGGCCGTTGCGGGCCTGTCTTTCGAAGTTCGACAAAAGCTCTCCAAGGCCCGTCCTCAGACCTTGGGTCAGGCGTCTAGGGTTTCGGGGGTGACGCCAGCGGCGATCTCTCTGTTGTGGATTCACCTGAAACGACACAGGGCCAGACCGGCCTCAGATGTGCAGGGCCTCGGGCGGGTGGCTTGAACCAGTTATCCGCGCAAGGGGTCAGTGCTGACGGGTTGCGGCAGGTGCTCTGTGCAGACTGGCAGGCCCATAGCCCGAATGGTCCAAGCCTGTCCCCGGAACAGTCGACTCAACTCATTGAATTTGCGGAGCTATTGCAGCACTGGAACCGCGTGCACAGTCTCACCGCTGTCGAGGGCTTGGCCGACTATCTCCGGAGGCATTTGGTGGACGCTTTGAGTGCCTGGCCCGGCTTGGCTCGCCGTCTAGCCCATCATTCAGAGCCGAGGTGCTGTGATGTGGGCAGTGGAACTGGCGTCCCGGGTCTGCCACTGGCGCTGGTGATGCCCGGCTTGCAGATGGATCTGATCGAGCGTGTCGCCCGCAAAGCAGCCTTTTTAAGGCATGCAGTTGCTCGGCTAGGCCTGGTTTCTCGCGCGCGAGTTCATCAGCAAGACGTGACACGGCTCAGCTCGTCTCGTCCCTATGAGATGATTGTCTCGCGTGCCTTTGCGCCGCTGGAGAACTTTTTGGAGTGGACGTTTCACCTGTCGGGTCCCGGGACCACCTGGCTCTATATGGCAGGAAAAATTAATGAAATCAAATATCTAGAGGGCGACGCTTATCTGCACCCCAGGCTGGCAGGCGAGTTGGGCGAACTGTCGGTAGAGGCAGTCGGTGGCTCGGGGCCGGAACGTCATTTGATTTGGATACGGAGATTGTCTTGACCCCTTCACCCCCCCAGACGCAAGTCTTTGTGGTCGCCAACCAAAAAGGTGGCGTTGGCAAGACAACCACCACCGTCAACCTAGCCGCGGCCCTGGCCCGGCAGGGCGTGAGAACCTTGCTCGTCGATCTGGACCCCCAGGGCAACGCCACGATGGGCAGTGGTGTGGACAAAGCCACCTTACAGCGCTCGATCTATGATGTCCTGCTGGGCTTGACCACCGCCTCTTCGGCAATCGTGCCGAGCTCCGCGGGCTATGACGTCCTGCCAGCCAATCGAGACTTGGCTGGAGCGGAGGTCGAGCTGGTGGATTTGGAGTCTCGGGAACACCGCTTGGCTTCTAGCCTGCAGGCCCTGGGTGCTGGTTATCAGATGGTGCTGGTGGACTGCCCACCGTCGCTGTCGATGCTCACCCTCAATGGCCTGTGTGCGGCCAACGGGGTGATTATTCCCATGCAGTGCGAGTACTTTGCTCTAGAGGGTTTGTCGGACCTTGTGAACTCGATCAAGCGGGTCCATGCGGGACTGAACAAACGTCTGCAGATCATCGGGCTCTTGCGGGTGATGTTTGATCCGCGCATGACCCTGTCGCAGCAGGTCAGCGAGCAGCTTGAGCGTCATTTTGGGCAGCAGGTGTTTCAGACCGTCATTCCGCGAAACGTCCGACTGGCCGAGGCCCCCAGCCATGGGTTGCCCGGCGTACTCTACGACCCCAGCAGTCGGGGCTCTCAGGCTTATCTAGCCTTTGCCCAAGAGCTGATCGATCGATTGGGTTTACTACCAAAGAAGGCAATGTGATGAAGAAAAAAGGATTGGGCCGAGGTCTTGAGGCATTGCTCGGCACGGGTGGGGCCAATCCCCTGACCACTGAGGTCGACCAACTGCCCTTGGCACAGATCCAAGCCGGGCAGTATCAGCCCCGTCAGTCTATGGACAGCCAGGCTTTGCAGGAGTTGGCGGACAGCATTCGGGCGCAGGGCGTCATTCAGCCGATTGTGGTCCGACGCCTGGGTCGAACCGGTGGACCAGCCTACGAGATCATTGCCGGGGAGCGGCGCTTTCGGGCGGCTCAGATGGCCGGCCTGGCCCAGGTGCCCGTTGTGATCAAGTCAGCAGACGATCAGTCTGCCCTGGCCATGGCCTTGATTGAAAACCTGCAGCGCCAGGATTTGTCTGCGCTGGAGGAGGCCCAGGGGATTGCCCGTTTGATCAACGAATTTGGCCTGACCCACGAGCAGGCCGCTCAGGCTGTAGGACGCTCGCGCAGCGCCACGACCAACTTGCTGCGCCTTTTGAGCCTGCCTGAGGCCATTCAGCAGCATTTGCGAGACGGCCTCTTAGAGGCGGGCCACGCCCGGGTATTGCTTGGTTTGCCTGCGGCTGCGGCCAAGGCCTTGGCTCAGATCGCGGTGGCCCAAAAACTCTCGGTACGTGAGGTGGAGGCCCGGGCCAGGCGCCTGGCTTTGGCAGACCCCAAATCAAGCGGAAAGCCCAGTAAACCTGGCAAAGGGCAGGTGGGACCGGGGCAGGCTGATTGGGACCGGATGCAAGAGGATCTGGCCGATGTCTTGGGGCTGACTGTTCGACTCACCCCTAAGGGCAAAGCAGGCGGCGGCGAACTGAGAGTGCAGTTCTCTAGCCTGGATGAATTCCAGGGCCTGTTGGAGCGACTCATGCCGGACCGGGCGGGACATTGAAGCGGCGGTCTTTTTTGACAGGCATCGGCCAAACGCACTACACTTGCCGGGCTTTACCGACAGTCAAAACGGGTTTTCCCTGAGAGCCATGGTTTGGTTCGTAGCCTTTCAGGCAAGTGTTGGCCTTGTTCTAGCTTTGGCGATGTTGGCCGTCGCCAGCCCTGTCGTAGCGGCCTCTGTGTTGTTTGGCTCGGCAGTCGTCTGGTGTCCGAACTTGATTTTTGCGGTTCGGCTGGCGGCCTCCCGTGACCAAGTCGCTGCTGTCTGGCTGGTGGGGCAGTTGGCCAAGCTTGGACTGGCGGTAATGCTGCTGATGGTTGCCGCCAAGTTTTGGCCGTCGGTGTCGTGGCCTGGTCTGTTGTCTGGGTTGGCCGTGACAGGGTTGTCGGTGTTTCTGGGGCCTTGGTTGACCAACCGAGCCGAAAGGCGTGCCCATAGTCAAAGAATTGAAGCGTTGTTGAGTCAAACTGAACAACGTGATTCGCAGGTCTGAGTCTGTTGTTAACTGAATCAGGGAGAAGATGAATGGCAGGAAGCGCACCCACCGCTGGTGAATACATCGTTCACCACCTGGGCCATCTGACCAATACCGGCAAGCCCCAGTCGGCCATCATTGACTTTTCCGTCATCAACCTAGACACCCTGTTCTGGTCTATTTCGCTCGGTCTTCTGACCATTTTTGTGTTGTGGCTGGCTGCTCGTAAGGCGACCTCCGGGGTTCCCGGCCGTTTTCAGGGCTTTGTCGAAATGGTGGTGGAACTCGTTGAAGACCAGAGCAAGGGAATTGTTCATGGCAATCGAACCTTCATCGCACCGCTGGCCCTGACCGTGTTCGTCTGGATCGTGTTCATGAATGCCATGGACCTCTTGCCAGTGGACCTCCCCAGCTTTATTTTTGCCGCGACCGGCCTTGATCACTACATCCACTATCACCGAATTGTTGCGACGGCTGACCTGAACGGCGCCATGGGCATGGCCTTGGGTGTTCTGGTGCTCATGCTCTACTACAACATCAAGATCAAAGGCATTGGCGGCTTTGTGCATGAACTGTTCTGCGCACCCTTTGGCAGCCATCCCGCCCTCTGGCTTCCTAACCTGGGCCTGAACATCATTGAGTTTGTCGCCAAAACGGTCTCCCTTGGCATGCGACTGTTCGGCAACATGTACGCCGGTGAGTTGGTCTTCATGCTGATTGCACTGCTGGGCGCCACGGCTACGACGTTTGGTTTTATTGGCCACATCATTGCTGGGTCGGTCTGGGCCATCTTCCACATTTTGATTGTTCTGTTGCAGGCCTTTATTTTCATGATGCTGACGCTGGTGTACATCGGCCAGGCACACGAGGGCCACTGATTTTTGTAGGTCGGTTTGTTTTTTGGTCGTAGTAATTTTTTTCTATCCCTTGAGGAGTGAGTTGTCATGACGAACGTTGCATTTGTTGCCCTGGCTTGCGGTCTGATCATTGGTCTTGGTGCCATCGGTGCCTGTATTGGCATCGGCATCATGGGTGGCCGCTTCATTGAAGCTTCCGCTCGCCAGCCCGAGTTGATGAACGCCCTGCAAACCAAAATGTTCCTGTTGGCTGGTCTGATTGACGCGGCCTTCCTGATCGGCGTTGGTATTGCCATGATGTTTGCATTCGCAAACCCATTTGCTGGCTAAAACCTTCGACGAATGAGCCAGATGTTGGTGTCACCGGACATCTGGCAGCCTAGGATCTAGTACAGAAAAGGATTGCACTGTGAATCTGAACGCCACGCTAATTGCGCAGCTGGTGGTCTTTTTCATCTTGGCCTGGTTCACGATGAAGTTTGTCTGGCCGCCCATCATGAAGGCCCTGGATGAACGGGCTCAAAAGATCGCTGATGGCCTGGCAGCCGCTGACAAAGCGAAGACCGATCTGGTCGCCGCTGAACGACGGGTTGCTGAAGAAATGAACAAGGCCAAGTCTGTGGCTTCTGAGGTGCGTGCCACCGCCGAGCAACAGGCCAACCTCTCGTTGGAGCAGGCTCGTGCCGAAGCGGCACGAATCATTGCCCAGGCGCGGGAGTCGGCTGAGAAAGAGGCTTCCGCCGCCATGCAGGCAGCCCGCGACAGTCTGCGGGACCAAGTGGCTGCTTTGGCCGTGAAAGGCGCTGAGCAAATTCTGCGTCGTGAAGTGGATGCCAAAGCCCACGCAGACCTCTTGGCCAACCTGAAGAACGAGCTCTGATATGGCCGAACTGCTCACCATTGCACGACCCTACGCGGAGGCTGCCTTTGGCATTGCCAAATCCGCTCAGGATCAGGCCAAAGCGCTCCAGAGTTGGTCGGATGCTCTAGGTCGACTGTCGACTGTTCTGCAGACGCCCGAGGCCAGCCGCCTGATCTCGGACCCGAAGGTGGGTGCCGATGACCTGGCCAAGCTGGTGGCCGACGTCTCTGGCGGTTTGTCAGAACAGCAACTGAGTCTGGTCCGTGTGATGGCGGAGAACGGTCGGCTGGTGGCCATGCCCGAAGTGGTGATCCACTTCGAAGCGTTGCGCAATCAACTCGAGAAGGTGAGTGCGGCAGAGGTTCGGTCTGCTTTGCCTTTGTCCGATGGTCAGCTTGGCGACATTGTTGACCTGTTGTCGAAGAAATTTGGTCGCCCGATCAAGGCCCACGTCGTCATTGATAAAGACCTAATAGGTGGCGTGAGCGTGGCGATTGGTGACGAAGTGATTGATGCCTCTGTGAGTGGAAAACTCTCGAAGATGGCTTCTGCCCTGATGAACTAGGAGTAATGATGCAACTCAACCCGTCTGAAATCAGTGAACTGCTGAAAAGCAAAATCCAGGGCCTGAGCCTGTCTGCGGATGTCCGCAACCAGGGTACGGTCGTCTCTGTGACCGATGGCATTTGCCGAATCCATGGTCTGTCTGACGTGATGCAGGGCGAAATGCTGGAATTCCCCAACAACACACTGGGCCTGGCCTTGAACCTGGAGCGCGACTCGGTCGGCGCGGTGGTTCTCGGTGAGTACACCGGCGTGTCCGAGGGCGACGTGGTCAAAGCCACCGGCCGTATTCTGGATGTGCCAGTTGGCCCCGAGCTCATTGGTCGCGTGGTCAACGCCCTGGGTCAGCCCATCGACGGCAAAGGCCCCATCAACGCCAAGATGACCGACGTGATTGAAAAGGTCGCACCGGGTGTGATTCACCGCCAGTCGGTTTCTCAGCCTCTTCAGACCGGCCTCAAAGCCATTGACTCTATGGTGCCGATTGGCCGCGGACAGCGTGAGCTGATCATTGGTGACCGCCAGACTGGTAAGACTGCTGTTGCCGTTGATGCCATCATCAATCAAAAAGAGACCGGCGTTATCTGCGTTTACGTTGCGATCGGCCAGAAGGCCTCGACCATTGCCAACGTGGTTCGCAAACTGGAAGAGACCGGCGCCATGGCCTACACCATTGTGGTCGCTGCATCGGCCTCCGAGTCGGCCGCCATGCAGTACCTGTCGGCCTACGCTGGTTGCACCATGGGTGAGTATTTCCGCGATCGCGGTGAAGACGCGCTGATCGTCTACGACGACCTGTCCAAGCAGGCCGTGGCTTACCGTCAAGTGTCGCTGCTCTTGCGTCGCCCACCCGGCCGTGAAGCCTTCCCTGGCGATGTGTTCTATCTACACTCCCGTCTGCTTGAGCGTTCGGCTCGGGTCAGCGCGGACTACGTTGAGAAGTTCACCAACGGTGCAGTGAAGGGCAAGACTGGCTCGCTGACTGCCCTGCCGATCATTGAAACCCAGGCCGGTGACGTGTCTGCCTTCGTGCCGACCAACGTGATTTCGATTACCGACGGACAGATCTTCCTGGAAACCGACTTGTTTAACTCCGGTATCCGCCCTGCGATCAACGCGGGTATCTCGGTGTCCCGAGTTGGTGGTGCGGCCCAGACCAAGATCATGAAGCGTAAAGATACTGGTGCGGGTGTCCGTCTGGCCCTGGCCCAGTATCGTGAATTGGCTGCGTTTGCCCAGTTCGCCTCTGACCTGGACGAGGCTACCCGCAAGCAGCTCGAGCGTGGCAAGCTGGTGACCGAGCTCATGAAGCAGGCCCAGTATCAGCCCATGCGAGTCTGGGAAATGGCCCTGACGTTGTTTGCGGTCAACAACGACTACATGGACGGTGTCGATGTTTCCAAGGCAGGCGCCTTCGAGCGCGCCTTGCGTGACTTCATTCGCTCCAAGCATGCTGCATTGGTGGACGCCATCGAATCGGCCAAGGACCTGTCCAAGGAAAACGAGGCTGCTTTGCGTGCGGCCGTTGAAGCGTTCGTCAAGACAGGCGCTTACTAAGGAACTGGCATGCCCGGCTCAAAAGAGATTCGAAACCAGATCAAGAGCGTGCAAAACACGCGCAAGATCACCAAGGCCATGGAGATGGTTGCCGCATCCAAAATGCGGCGGGCCCAGGAGCGCATGCGTGCAGGCCGGCCTTACCTATCAAAGGTGAAGTCGATTTGTGCGCACCTCAGCCATGCAACGCCTGAGTATGTGCATCCCTTCATGCAGGTTCGCCAAGACATCCGCACGGTGGGGCTGATTGTGGTGACCACCGACAAGGGACTCTGTGGCGGCCTGAACACCAACATTCTTCGGGCCGTGATGGTCAAGCTCAAGGAGTGGGATGCGGCCGGCGTTAAGGTCCGTGTCACGGTGTTTGGTAACAAGGGCAATGGCTTTTTCAACCGTATCGGGGGCAACGTGGTCTCTCATGCGGTCCAGCTGGGCGATGCGCCCCGTCTCGAAACCCTGTTGGGCCCCATGAAGGTTCAGCTCGATGACTTCGCAGCCGGCACCATCGACGCTCTCTACCTGGCCTCGAGCGATTTCATCAACACGATGAAGCAAGAGCCCAACCTTCGCCAGATTCTGCCTTTGACCGATGAGATCGAGGATGGGTTTGTGCCGGCTAATACCTGGGACTACCTGTATGAGCCGGATGCCCAGGCCGTTCTGGATGAGTTGTTGGTTCGATACGTTGAGTCGCTGATCTACCAATCTGTGGCGGAGAACATGGCCTGCGAGCAGAGTGCTCGAATGGTGGCCATGAAGTCCGCCTCGGATAACGCCAAAAAACTGATCGACGAATTGCAACTGTCGTACAACAAGGCCCGTCAGGCTGCGATTACCAAAGAGCTGTCAGAAATTGTTGGGGGAGCTGCCGCGGTTTAACCCGTTGCGCTTCCAGGATTTAATCAACCGGATACCAAACTGAGGAACCGAAGATGAGTACTGCACAAGGCAAGATCGTTCAGTGTATTGGCGCTGTGGTGGACATTCAATTTCCCACCGAGGCCCTGCCAAAGGTCTATGACGCACTGACCCTGGATGCGAGCGCTGAACACCCCCTGGTCGAAAAAGGCCTGACATTCGAGGTGCAGCAGCAGCTTGGTGATGGCGTGGTTCGCACCATTGCACTAGGCTCCTCCGACGGCATTCGCCGCGGCATGCTGGTCAACGGCACGGGCAAGGGCATCTCGGTGCCCGTTGGTGAAGGCACACTTGGCCGCATCATGGACGTCCTCGGTCGCCCCATCGATGAAGCCGGCCCTGTCAAAGCGGACGAGCTGCGTGAAATTCACCAATCCGCTCCCAAGTTCGCAGACCTGTCCCCCTCGGTTGAGCTGCTCGAGACCGGCATCAAGGTGATTGATTTGATCTGCCCGTTCGCCAAGGGCGGCAAGGTGGGTCTGTTCGGTGGTGCCGGTGTGGGCAAGACCGTCAACATGATGGAGCTGATCAACAACATCGCCAAGCAGCACTCGGGTCTGTCCGTGTTCGCTGGCGTGGGTGAGCGGACCCGTGAGGGCAACGACTTCTACCACGAGATGAAGGACTCCAACGTGTTGGACAAGGTCGCCATGGTGTTCGGTCAGATGAACGAGCCTCCTGGTAACCGTCTGCGTGTGGCGCTGACCGGTCTGACCATGGCCGAGCGTTTCCGTGACGAGGGTCGTGACATTCTGTTCTTCGTGGACAACATTTATCGTTACACCCTGGCTGGTACCGAGGTGTCCGCTCTGCTCGGTCGTATGCCATCGGCCGTGGGCTACCAGCCCACTCTGGCTGAAGAAATGGGCCGACTGCAGGAGCGCATCGTGTCGACCAAGGTTGGCTCGATTACCTCCATTCAGGCGGTTTACGTGCCCGCTGACGACCTGACCGACCCCTCGCCTGCAACGACGTTCGCCCACTTGGATGCGACGGTTGTGTTGTCCCGAGACATCGCCTCTCTGGGTATCTACCCCGCTGTGGACCCCCTGGATTCGACCTCCCGTCAGATTGACCCCAACGTGGTTGGCGACGAGCACTACACCGTTACCCGTCGTGTACAGGCCACCCTGCAGCGCTACAAAGAGCTGCGCGACATCATCGCGATTCTGGGTATGGACGAGCTGTCGCCCGAGGACAAGCTGATCGTGGCTCGCGCCCGTAAGATCCAGCGTTTCCTGTCACAGCCTTTCCACGTGGCCGAGGTCTTCACCGGCTCGCCCGGCAAGTACGTCACCCTCAAAGAGACCATCCGTGGCTTCAAGATGATTGTGGATGGTGAGTGCGACGCCCTGCCAGAGCAGGCCTTCTACATGGTTGGCGGCATTGACGAGGCCTTCGAAAAAGCCAAGACCCTCCAGTAAAGCCCGAAAAGGACCCTAGTTATGGCCACTATCATGGTCGACGTTGTGAGCGCTGAAGAGAGCGTCTTTTCGGGTGAGGCCGATTTTGTGGCTTTGCCTGGCGACCAGGGTGAGCTCGGAATTCTGCCGGGCCACACCCCGCTGATCACCCGAATTCGTCCCGGCGCGGTTCGCATCCAGTCCAACGGCAAGGAAGAGCTGATCTTCGTCGCTGGTGGCATTTTGGAAGTGCAGCCCAAGGCTGTGACGGTGTTGGCCGACACGGCGATTCGTGGTGACGATCTGGACGAGGCCAAGGCCGAGGAGGCTCGTCGCAAGGCTGAGGAGGCTCTGGCCAATCGCTCGACCGATATCAATTACGCCGCAGCACAGGCCGAGTTGTCAGAGGCCATGGCTCAGCTGGCAGCGCTTCGCAAACTGCGGGGCAAGAAATAACTCAAGCCCTTCAAAACGACCTCTTCCTGCGGGCGCTTAAGCGTCAGCCGGTTGAGCGCACCCCAGTCTGGCTGATGCGCCAGGCTGGTCGGTACCTTCCAGAGTACAACGCCACCCGCAAACAGGCGGGCAACTTTCTCAACCTCTGCAAAACGCCTGAGCTGGCCTGTGAGGTGACTTTGCAGCCCATCGATCGGTATGGATTCGATGCGGCCATCTTGTTTTCCGACATCCTGACCATCCCAGATGCGCTGGGGCTTGGCCTGCACTTTGTGGAGGGCGAGGGCCCTCGGTTTCACAAAAAGATCACCTGCGAACAAGATGTCGCGGATTTGCCGACGGTAGATGTCGCCGAGTCGCTGGGGTATGTGGCCGATGCGGTCTCGCTGATTCGCCGCGAGCTCAACGGCCGAGTTCCCCTGATTGGATTTTCTGGCAGCCCTTGGACCTTGGCCTGTTACATGATCTCGGGCGGCAGCAGTGGCGACGATTTTCTCAGTGTTCGCAAATGGCTTTACAGTCGTCCAGACCTGGTTCACTCGGTTATCGACCGCCTAACGCAGTTGGTGATTGATTATTGCGACATGCAGGTGCGAAGTGGCGCCCAGGCCATCATGCTGTTCGACAGCTGGGGTGGGTTACTGGCCGATTCTCACTTCGAAAAGTTCTCTCGGCGCTCCTTGCAGACCATCGTAGAGAGCCTGCGTCAGCGACATCCCGACACGCCCACCATTGTGTTTGTGAAGGGCGGTGGCCAATGGCTGGAGTCGATTGCTGCAACAGGCTGTGATGCGGTTGGCTGTGATTGGACGGTGAACCTGGCCCAAGCCCGTGCCCGGGTCGGCGACCGGGTGGCCTTGCAGGGCAACCTGGACCCAGCGGTATTGCTGGGCAGCCCCGAGCACGTCGCAGTCGAGGTGGCCCGGGTCATCGAAAGCTTTGGTCAGCGGGGCCCTGGTGTTGGCCACGTCTTTAACCTGGGCCATGGTATTTCCCAGTTCACGCCTCTGGACAACGTTTCGGTCTTGGTGGAGACCGTCGCCAAGGCCAGCAGACGCCTGGCCTAACCGGCTCAGCGCACCAGTCGGGGGCGCATTATTCACAGTTGTGGAGACAAAGGGCTTGTCGCCTTAGACTAAAGCCTAGTGTCAAAATAAAAACATAAGCCGCTGATTTATATAGTTTTATTTTTATAAACCAGCCAGACTCCTTTTGCGGTGCGAAAATACGACACCCCGCTGCCATCGCGCCACCCATAGTTGCTCACAGAGTTATACACAGCCTTGGACCTGCCCATCCAGCCGCCTACGCATCCAACCGACGAGCAGCACAATCCCTCTGAAGATTGCCTACAGGTGGCGGTGGACAGTCCGGGCGTTGGTCTACTGAGTTATGGCCAGACGGATGAGGTGGCCACCATTGGGGATTGGGTCATCGTACCGGTGGGCACTCGGCAGTTGGTAGGGCTGGTGGTTGACCTCGGCCCCCCGCCGGAGGGCGTGAAGCTCAAGCAAGCCACGGTCCGCTGCAGCGACTTGCCGTCTTGTGGTCGTGAAGACCTGAACTATATAAAGTTTGTATCGACTTACTATCGGCGTCAGATCGGTCAAACCATCGGCACCATGATGCCAGCCTGGCTTCGCCAGCCAGGGATCTTTGAGCAGCGCGTCACCAAAAAAGGACTGGCCCCCAGTCGACTGCAGCGCCTGCTGGCCAAGCCCGTGCCGACCTTTCGAGAGTTGGTCTTGGCCAATCAGGATGTCGCTGAGCCTGGCCCGTCAACGCAGTCACCTCACCAGGACGATCCGGGTCTAACAGACCAGCAGCAAACGGCGTTGGCGTTTGTATCGTCTCAGGACCGCCCCACATTGTTGTATGGCATTACTGGGTCCGGCAAAACCCAGGTCTACCTGTCCATGATGGGCAGGCTTTTGGCCGAGCAACCAGACGCTCAAATCCTACTGCTCGTTCCGGAGATTGGACTCACGCAGGCCTTGATCCATCGACTGGCGAAGGCCTTTCCGGACCAGACCGTTGCGGTCCTACACAGTGGACTGGCCGATCAAGCTCGAGCCCACCATTGGCTGAATGCCGCCACCGGACGGGCACGCCTTGTGGTGGGCACTCGAACGGCCATTCTCTGCCCGCTACCGCGTTTGGCATTATTGGTCGTAGACGAGGAGCATGACCACTCCTATAAACAGCAGGACGGGCTGCGATACTCGGCCCGGGATCTGGCGGTCTGGCTGGCCGACCAAAGGCGCATTCGTTTGATCCTGGGCAGCGCGACGCCAAGCTTGGAATCAAGAGCTCAGGTTGAACGAGGGCGATATGGCTTGATTCAACTGACCGAGCGGGCCACCGGCGCATCGCCAGCGACGGTTCAGCTGGTTGACTTGATTCGCGACAAGCCCATTGATGGACTGGCCCCAAGTGTCTGGGCCGCCATTGAACAGACCTTATCAGCCGGTCAACAGGTCTTGGTCTATGCGAATCGACGGGGTTGGGCACCGGTTTTGGCCTGCACAGCCTGCGGCTGGCAGCAGATGTGCAAGCCCTGCCACGTCCCATCGGTCTTGCACAAGATGGACGGCCGTTGGCGATCCATTTGTCATCACTGTGCCGGCACGACGCCTATTCCAAGGGCCTGCCCTGATTGTGGCGCGCCAGATTTGGAGCCGATGGGCAGAGGCTCGCAACGCCTGGAGGCTGCCTTGGCACAACGGCTGCCCGAGGCCCGTCTGCTGCGGCTGGACCGAGATGCGATGACCAGTGCGACCGCTCTGACAAATGCCCTGGACCAAGTGGCTCGCGGGGAGGTCGATTTGATCATTGGCACCCAGATGGTCGCAAAGGGGCATGACTTTCCCATGCTCGCCCTGGTTGTGGTGGTGGATGCCGATCAGCAGCTCTACAACCCTGACTTCAGAGCCCCGGAATGGCTACTGGCCAATCTGTTGCAGGTGGCTGGACGGGCTGGGCGGCATGCTGAAAAGGGCCAGGCCGGCTTGGTATTGGTCCAGACACGCTATCCAAGCCACCCCCTGCTGCAGGCCATTTCGACAGCCGATCCCGCTGCACGCGAGGCGGCTTGGCAGAGCCTGCTGGAGGATCGCAGAGCGGCTGGCTTGCCACCTTTTGGGCACTTGGCGGCGATTCGATTCAGCCATCGGGACATGGGAGTGGCCCAGTCGAAGGGCATCGAGCTGGTCGAGCATGTTCGAGCTGAATTGGTGGCAAAGGGCTTGTTGGCCGTTACGGTTTTCCCACCGACCCCGAGATACCCGGATCACCAGGCCGGTCGAAGTCGGTGGCAGGTGTTCTTGGAGGCGGGTCGACGCGCGGATTTACATGCCGCCTTGGATGCGGCAGACCGTTGGCTGGTGCACAACAGAGGACTAGAGCCCCAGGTGGAGGTTGATCCTTTGAGTTTTAGCTAGTGGCGCTTGGTGGTCTGAGACTAAGGGGCCCCTGGACATTGGGCAGGCGCTTGGGCCGTTAGACGTAGTAAGCCGTAGACGTCATCAGCCTGGCACTCTGCCGCATGGCGGCTTGAGCCCATTGGGGCAGAGCCTCGCCGCCATTTGCCCTTGCTGCCTGGCCGTGTTGCGCCTCGTCAGCCATCATCTGCTGGACGATGGCCATTGATTTGTGGTCTTGCGGGGGCAGTTTCTCGAGGTGAGACTTGAGGTGAGCCTCTACCTGCCTTTCGGTTTCCGACAGGAACCCCAATGAGACCTTGTCTCCGAGCCGAGCGGCACCGAGACCCAGACAGAAAGCACCGGCATACCAGAGCGGTGCCAGCAGGCTGGGTTTGGCCCCAAGGCTGGCGAGCCTTTCCTGTGTCCAGCGCAGATGATCGGCCTCTTGGCGACCGGCCTCGCTGAGAAAGTCATAGAGGGCGGGCCGTCCCGCCACCAAGGCCTGTCCCTGGTAAAGCGCTTGGGCAGCAATCTCGCCCGCGTGGTTGACACGCATAAGCCCCACGACCTCTTGGGTCGCTTGTTCGTCAAGGGCCGGTTCTGGCAGCTCAGCGCCTGGTGTTGGACGACCGGTGCCCAACGGCTTGACCGTCAGGGTCTTCAGGGCATTGTCGACCGCGCACAGAAGGCGGTCGCTCAAAGACCAAGAGAGCATTGGCTTAGAAGGATGCGCCGCCGCTCTTGGTCAGGTGTTTGACGGCCGCACCGATCTCATCGTCAGAGAACTGTCCGCCAGCCTGTGCGGGCATGGCGCCCTTGCCCTTCAATACCGCCGTGAGCAGGGCCTGATAGCCCTTGGAGATTCGGGGCCCCCAGGCGGCCTTGTCACCAAACTTTGGCGCGCCTAGCACACCGGCTGCATGACAGGCGGCACATTGCGCCTTGTAGACCGCTTCAGCCGTGGCCGGTTTTTTGGGGCCTGCACCTGGAGTCGCAGCAGCCACCAATCCTGTTGCGGGTTCTGTCGAGACCTTGCCCACGGGCTTGATGCGCTCGGCTGTGGCCTCTGGGGTAAACGCAGAGCTACCGGCACCCGGCTTGGTTCCTGCGCCAACGTATTTGACCAGGAGGACGATCACCACAATGGGAACCAGGAACCCAAGGACAACCGCAACGATGAGTTGTTTGGGGGTTTTGATGGGGCTTTCGTGTCCGCTCATAGATACCTTTGTCAATAAGAATGGTGTGGTTGCGCGTATTATAGTGGGCTTGCCTTTGCACGCGTCTGTAGCTCAGTGGATAGAGTATTGGCCTCCGAAGCCAAGGGTCGCAGGTTCGATTCCTGCCAGACGCGCCATTTGTGCCAGTTGCGCCAGTTCAAATTGAATGATTTTTGCCGGATCGCCTATCTCCCATGCTCGTCTCTCAGCGTCAGACTCTCGCCCGCCTCCTGTTTGATGTGGTCTCGGCCATGGCCCAGAGTCGGTCGGTGGTCATTCCCATCCGCATAGAGGATGTGGAGGCCAGCCTTCAGCGACCCAAACAGGCTGATCACGGGGACATTGCCACCGGCATCGTGATGCGCCTGGCCAAACCGCTCGGCAGTTCACCATCAGTCCTGGCTCAAGAACTGGCCACGGCCATCTGTCAGGCGGACCAGCAGAACTTGCTGGCGAGTGCCGAGGTGGCTGGACCCGGTTTTATCAATTGTCGGCTGACCCAAAAGGCGCGGACGGCCGTGGTGGCAGAGGTCTTGCAAGACCCTGAGGCTTTTGGTCGCAGGCCCACCCAGCCTGAGCAGTCTGCCTTGCTGGAGTTTGTATCTGCCAACCCTACCGGCCCCCTGCATGTTGGTCATGGGCGTCAGGCGGCCCTTGGTGATGCTCTGGCCAATCTAATGGCCAGCCAAGGTTGGCGTGTTCACCGAGAGTTTTATTACAACGATGCGGGTGCGCAGATTCACAATCTCGCGCTGTCCGTGCAGGCCAGGGTAAGGGGCCTGGGACCCGAGGACTCGAGCTTCCCGGCCGATGGCTATCGCGGTCAGTACATTGAGGACATTGCCCGAGCCTATTGTCGGGGTGAGACCGTTGGGGCTGATGATGGCGCGCCAGTGGTCGCCAAGCGCGATCCCGATGATCTAGAAGCCATTCGGCAGTTTGCCGTGATGAGCCTGCGTCACGAACAAGACTTGGACCTTCGTGCTTTTGGCGTGACGTTTGATCAATTCAGCCTAGAGTCTGCGCTCTACACCGAGGGGCATGTTCAGTCGGTCGTCGATCGATTGGTGGCCAATCGGAGCGCCTATGAGCAGGATGGTGCCTTGTGGCTTCGCTCCACTGACCATGGCGATGACAAGGACCGCGTGATGCGCAAGACGGACGGTGGCTATACCTACTTTGTCCCCGATGTCGCCTATCACGAGCAGAAGTTTTTACGGGGCTTTCACAAGGCCATCAACATTCAGGGATCCGACCACCACGGCACAATTGCCAGGGTGCGCGCTGGCCTTCAGGCGCTGAATGTCGGGATTCCCAAGGGATTTCCTGACTACGTTCTTCACAAGATGGTGACGGTGATGCGGGGGGGCCAAGAGGTCAAGATTTCCAAGCGTGCTGGCAGCTATGTCACCCTGCGGGACTTGATTCAATGGTCTGGTGAAATTCGAGATGAGTCTGGCGAGTCCCAAGGCTTTGATGAGCAGCGAGGGCGAGATGCAGTCCGTTTTTTTCTGATCTCTCGCAAGGCCGATTCAGAGTTTGTCTTTGATGTTGATTTGGCCCTTTCGAGGTCGGATGAGAACCCGGTGTATTACATTCAATATGCCCACGCGCGAATCTGCAGCGTGCTGTCGCAGGCCGGCATGACCATGGCCCAGGCGATGACTTGGGGCCAGTCTTTTGGCCCCCAAGACCTGGCTGAGCGCTTGTCGACATTGATCGAGAGGCAAGAGACGGACCTGATGGCACGTCTCTCCGACTATCCGGCCTTGCTCGCCCAGCTGGCTCAGGAATTGGCACCCCACGGACTGGCTTACTACTTGCGAGACCTGGCCGCAGATTTGCACGGCTTCTACAATGCCCAACGCATTCTGGTGGACGATCCATTGGTGCGGGAGGCCCGACTGCTGCTCCTGCTGGCCACGGCGGGCGTCATGCGCTCCGGTTTGGGCATTTTGGGCGTGAGTTCGCCGGAACGGATGTAGAGCTTTACACTACAGCCATGACAAGGACTCGAGCGCAGACCTCAGGCGGCCGGCCAGGCACTGGTGGCTTCATGACGTTTGCTGCTGGCATGGCCGCAGGGCTTTTGCTGGCTGGTGCAGTGGCGCTCTACATTACGCAGTCGCCGCTGCCATTCGTTGACAAAGGGCTTCGAAAGGCGAGCCCTATGCCGGCGAAGACGGCCAAAACTGGCCCAGACGCTGATGGTGCCTTGGCAGCCGCCAAAGAGTTTCTTGGTGTCGATGAGTCCTCGTTGGGATCTGCAGATGGTGAGAGCGTAGAGCCGGCCGGCACGACATACTTCCTTCAAGTGGCGGCCTTTAAATCCTCGGCCGAGGCCGATCAGATGCGCGCTCGACTTGCCATCTTGGGCTATGAGGCCACCATCTCAGAGATCAGAAAAGACGGCACCGTCTTTTACCGGGTTCGGCTCGGCCCCTTCCTCAGCTTTGACGAATTGAACCGATCCAAAACTTCTCTGTCTGACAATGGGTTGGAGGCTACCGTGGTTCGCGTTCTGCCTTCTTCTAACAAACCACAATAAGTCTCAGGGGTTGTTCATGCCATCCTTCTCTCGCTCTCGCCGTGAACTGACTGGCCTTGTCTTGGCCTCGGCGGTTTGTCCCACCAGTCTGTTGGCAGCTTCGCCCTTTGATGAAGGGATTGAATACCGAACATTGGCCAAGGCCCAACCCACGGCGGCCCCCGCCGGCAAAGTCGAGGTCTTGGAGTTTTTCTGGTATTCCTGCGGGCATTGCTACAGCCTTGAGCCTGCCTTGCTGGAGTGGAAGAAAACGTTGCCCGCCCATGTCCATTTCCGCAGATCGCATGTCGCTTTTAGGGGCACCGTCCAGCAGCAGCTTTACTTTACGCTCGCCGCCATGGGCCTAGATGAGCGCCTGGGCCCTCGCGTTTTTGAAGCCATTCACGTCGAGCGAAACCCCCTAACCACTCCGCAAGCCATCATGGCCTGGGTCAAGGATGAGGGGCTGGCGACCAAAGAGTTTGAATCTCATTGGAATTCGAGCCGTGTAGCCTCAGCGATGCGTCGCGCCACGGACATGATGCAGGCCCACGAGGTTGACAGTGTTCCCCGATTTACCGTGGCTGGGCGCTATGTCACCGCACCGGCCATGAACGCCGGTAGTCATGGGAAGACCTTTGCCGTGATCAATCATTTGGTTGATTTGTCACGAGGAGCGGGCTCCAAGGCCTCTAAAAAGTCGTAGGCCTGTTGTCGGTCCAGCTGAAAAGCCTTTGCGAGGATTTTCGCTGAGGCGGTCGGCGGGCAGGCCTCTCGAAGCAAGTCAGCCCACTCCTGCATTGACAGAGGTGACTGTGCGAGTTGCTGCCTCGATGGTTTGATATCAAAGACCAAGACGTGTTCGCCCTGACCACTGTGAGAGTCCTGTTCTAGCCCAGCCTGCCGCCTGGCCAGCACCTCTGGGATGCTGCCCCGAATGAACGTCTCATAAGGCTTTGTCATCTCCCGACAGAGCAGCATCTGACAGTAGTCGCCCAGGACTTCTGAGGCCTCTTGCAGACTGGCCTCGAGTCGATGCGGGGCCTCAAAGACTATCGAGATGCCTCGTCGTCGGCCCATCTCAGCCAATTGGGTGCGACGGGCGGCCGTCTTGCTGGGCAGAAACCCCCAGAAGGTCACCGGCTGATCCTCGCTAGACCAGAACCCACAGACACTGAGGGCAGCCGTCAGGGCGCTGGGGCCTGGGATGGGCAAAACCGGTAGCCCTTCCTGCCAGGCCTGATCCACGAGTCTGGCACCAGGGTCTGATACGCCGGGCGTTCCAGCATCGCTCACCATGGCCACAGACCGACCGCTTCTCAGGTGCTCCAGAATCTGCAGGCTCTGTTGGCGCTCATTGTGAGCGTGCAAGGCCATCAGCCCCAGCGGTGGCTTGCTAATCTGCAGGGCCTTGAGCAGGGCAGCCGTCTTTCGAGTGTCCTCGGCGCAGATCAACTCAACGCCGCTCAGGACTTGTTTGGCGCGCTCGCTGGTGTCAGCCAACTGGCCAATAGGCGTGGCCACGACATACAAGCCAGGCTGAAGCTTTTGCATGCAAGGGGCTCCTCATGCCAAGTCGTCAACAATTGCGGGGGCTGTGGGCGCAGCAACGCGCCAAGAACCATCTGGTGGAACAGGGCCTGCGGTTCATTGCAGAAAACGTGGGCTATCGCTGCGGCGAACTAGACCTGATTATGGCTGATGCCAACGGACTGGTGTTCGTAGAAGTTCGTTGGAGGGGTGGTCGCCAGTTCGGTGGTGCCCTGGCCTCGGTGACGCGACATAAACGTCAGCGGCTCATTCGGGCAGCCCAGTGTTATCTGGCCAGCACCCGCCTGAGCATGGATCAGGCGGGTGGGGTTCGGTTTGATGTGGTTGCTGTGGAACCAGAGGGCCTGACTTGGGTTCCAAATGCTTTTGGTCTGGATCACGATGCCTTAGGGATTCGGTCCTTATAATGAGATCTTCCTGCTGAACAGCTGAAAGGGTTTCCTACATGACGACGCGACGCTTGCTCTTAACGGCATTGGCTGCTGGCGGGTTGGTCAGCAGTCTGTCGGGCTGTTTTCCTTTGGCAGCCACGGGGATGGTGGTCGGTGCTTTGTCGTTGACGGATCGGCGCACCACTGGCGCTCAGGCGGACGATCAGGCCATTGAAATCAAGGCCTTCAACCGTTTTCGTGACCGTTTCAAGGGCGACGCGGCGGTTACCCCCAGCGTCACCAGTTTCAATCGTATTGCACTGATCACCGGTTTTGTGCCCGACCAACAGACCAAAGCTGAGGTCGGTCGCATGGTGGGGCAGATTGAAAACGTCCGGCAGGTCATCAATGAAACTTTCGTGGGTGTGCCAGCCAGCCTGGCGACTTACGGCAAGGACGTTGTCCTGACCACGCGAGTCAAGACAGCTATGTTGGATGCCAAAGATCTGAACGGAAACCTCATCAAGGTGGTCTCCGAGTCCGGGACCGTTTACCTCATGGGCATGGTCATTCCAAGAGAGGCTGATCGAGCCTCTGACCTCGCGGCCCGTGTGCCTGGTGTGCGACGCGTGGTGCGTGCCTTTGAATTGATCACAGAGGCACAGGCCAGGGCGCTGGAGGCAGCTGCCAAGGATGGTCAGAAACTGCCAGAAGTCAAAGGACAGACCAGTGGTGGTCAGCCTGCTGAGCCTGCTGGCCAACCTTCCGGTCAACCCTCTGGCCCCGGCGTTCAGGTCACGCCGGTTCGTTGACCACCGGGCGAGGCTTCCAGCCGAGCAATCCTACCGCGTGCCCGACCACCATCGAGGCGCTCAGTGCCATGGCGCCACCGGCCAAAGCCGGTGATAGCCAGCCAAACGCCGCAGCAGGCAGTGCCAAGACGTTAAAGACAAAAGCAAAGAACAGGTTCTGACGCACACGGCCAACCGTGTCGCGAGCCAGTTTCAAAACGCCCTGGAGTTGTGAGATGTCCTGGCTGTTGGTCAGGGTTACATCTGCGGCCTGCAGGGCTGTGCTGGCGCCAGCGGCCATGGCGATGCCCACATCCGCCTGGCTTAAAGCCAGGCTGTCGTTTAGTCCATCACCAACCATGGCGACCACACCACCTGCAGCGCGCCAATCGGAAAATGGGCGAGCTTTGTGTTCTGGTGAAGCCTGAGCGTAGACCCTGTCTGGTTCGATGCCCACGGCTGTCGCCGCGGCTTGCACAGATGCCTGACGGTCGCCGCTGATCAGAGCGACCTGAATGCCCATCCTTTTGAGATGGGACACCAATGACCGCGCACCCGGGCGAAGGGCATCACCAATCCAGACGCGTCCTAACCAGGCACCATCCTGCTCGGCGACTTCTATGCAACTGGCGTGCTGCCACTGAGTCGGCTCCTTGGCCGGCCGTTGGCTCGTCGTCATAGACGACACCCAACTGGATGAGCCAACCCGCAAGACACGCCCTTCATCGGTCCTGACCAGCAGGCCTTGGCCGGCGAGCGTCTCAACGGATTGCAGCTTGGGCATGGGCCGACCAGCGACATGGCTTAATAGTGCACCCGCAAGGGGGTGTTGACTGCCTTGCTCGGCCCCGCAGGCCAGCGCCAACCAGCCCGGGAAGTCCTCGGGGGTAATCGGTCGGGCCTGGTCATGGGCAGACTCAATGGCTAGCAGCTTTGGCCTTCCCATGGTGAGGGTTCCCGTTTTGTCCATGGCGACATGGGTTACTTTAGCCAAGGTTTCGATGGCCCCGGCATTGCGGAACAGCCACCCGTGTCGGGCTGCGACGGCCAAGCCAGCGGCAATGGCTGTGGGCGTCGCCAGACCAAGTGCACATGGGCAGGCGACCACCAGGATGGCGATGGTTCGCTCAACCAAAATCGCAGGGGCCGTGCCCCACCACCACTGCCCAAGGGCATTTGCGATCGCGAACACCACCACAGCTGGCACAAACCGAGCAGCCAGCCGATCCGCCATGGCGGCGATGGGAGCCTTGCTGAGGAGGGCCTGTTGTAGCTGCTGACCGATGACCTCGCGACGCCACTGCTCGTGGGACACCTGAATGTTAAGTGTCAGGTTTCCGGACAAGAGGCGAGTACCGGCATAGACCAATTGCCCTTCGTGACGCTCAACAGGCATGCTCTCGCCGGTTAACAGGCTCTCGTCTACATAGCCATGCCCGCTGACAACAAGACCATCCGCAACAAGGGTCTCGCCAGACTGAGTCTGAACCTGGTCACCCGGACGAAGCGCATGAGCGGGCACCAGGGTATGGCCATGGGGCCGGGTGCGGTCAAGCCGTCGAGCCTCCTGATGAGCCGACTGCAGATAGGGCGCAAGTGCATCGATGGCTCTCTGTCGAGCCCTGGCCTCGAGCCATTGGCCCAGGTGGTGCATGGACAAGACAACGGTGGTGGCCTCGAAATAGATCGGACCTGACCAAAGGCCAAGCCAAACACCAATCGACCATGCGTAAGCGGAGCCGCTGCCCAGCAACAACAGCGTCTGCATGTTGGCGCTGCCTTGCCGGATCGCGGCGAAGGCTTTTGGAAAAAGGGGTGAGCCAAAGAGCACCAGGGTTAGGCTGGCCAGCCCCATGGCGGCAGCGGGGGGTAGCCAGTGGTGGCCGCTCAACATCGCAGCCATGTCGACCGCAGAAAGTATTAAGGCCAATCCAGCCAGCGCGAGCAATGACATGCGACGCCCGAACAGACGAGCGCCGGATCTCACTTGGGTCGACGAGGAATCGGTCGCACTGGGATGGGTGGCCGCTGTCCTGGGGTGGATGAGGCTGGCCTCATAACCGGCCGTTCGAATTGCTGCAATCGCGGCATCCACGGTGACCCCGGTCACCTGAGCCTGATGCTGCAGCAGGTCCACGGAAATGGTCGCATGGGGAATGCGAGCAACCGCCTTTTCTACCCGGGCCACACAACCGGCGCAGGTCATGCCGTGGATGTTGAGCAAGAAGCCGGTTTGATTTGATGCCATGATGGAAACCAAATGTTGTTGCAAGCGTCAGACGTCTGACGGTATCACCATTTTTTATTGTCGCTGCTGATTCACAAGAGAGAGTTCTATGTCCAAGCGTTTACTTGCAGCCGCAGCCCTGATCGCCCTGGTTACCGCTGGCGGGCTGTTTCTGGTCAACCAGAAGACGCCGGTCCCGTTGGTGCAGGGATCTAGTCTGTCGGGTCAATTGATTGATACCCAGGCCTTAAAAGGCAAGCCTTATCTGGTGAACTTCTGGGCTACCAGCTGTGTGACCTGCGTCAAGGAAATGCCGGATCTTAAAGCCTTGCAGATGCAGTTTGCCCCACAAGGCTTTTCCATCTTGGCAGTGGCCATGGCCTATGACAAGCCTGAATTCATAGAGCGATTCGCTCAAGAGCGTGAACTGCCCTTTGTCTTTCTGCACGATCAAGATGGTCGTTGGGCTCGGGCCTTTGGAGATGTAGCGGTCACGCCGACGACTTTTCTAGTCGATGCGCAGGGCCAGATGATCAAGCGTTACGTTGGGCAACCCGACTTCAAACAACTCAACGGGCTTATTCAGAGCTTGCTGTAGTGAGACCGGCCGCATGGGCTTGCAGATCTGCATGGTAAGACGATCGCACCATAGGTCCCACGGCGGCATGATCAAAGCCCATGGCCTTGGCTTGTTGTTCGAAGCGGGCAAATTGATCGGGCGTCACGTATCGAAGGACGGGTAGGTGGGCATTTGATGGGGCGAGGTACTGGCCAATGGTCAGCATGTCGACCTGATGGGCCCTGAGGTCCTGCATCACCGCCAAGATTTCGTCGTCGGTCTCGCCAAGGCCAACCATCAGACCACTCTTGGTGGGTACGCCAGGCACTCGTTCTTTAAACGCAGACAGCAGTCGCAGCGAGTGTTGGTAATCGGACCCGGGACGCGCCTGCTTGTATAGCCTTGGTACGGTCTCTAGGTTGTGGTTCATCACATCTGGCGGGGCCGCTTGCAGAATCTGGAGGGCCCGGTCTAACCGTCCCCGAAAGTCCGGAACCAAGACCTCAATCTGGGTCTGTGGGCTGGCCTGACGAACGGCCGTGATGCAGTCTACAAAGTGTTGGGCCCCGCCGTCGAGCAGGTCGTCCCGGTCTACGCTGGTGATGACAACATATCGCAGGCGAAGAGCGGCAATGGTTTTAGCCAGATTGGCAGGCTCATCGAGGTCGAGTGGATCTGGCCGACCATGACCGACATCACAAAATGGACAACGGCGGGTGCACTTATCGCCCATGATCATGAAGGTGGCCGTCCCTTTGCCAAAGCACTCGCCGATGTTGGGGCAGGAGGCTTCCTCACAGACTGTGTGCAGCCGGTGCTCTCGCAGGATCGATTTGATTTCTACAAAGCGAGAACTCGGTGAAGCCGCCTTAACCCGAATCCAGTCTGGTTTTGGAATCGGCTCGGCCGGTACCACTTTGATGGGGATCCGCGAGGTCTTGGCAGCGCCTTTTTGCTTGAGTGTGGGATCAGTGGCTTGGGTCATGGTGTTGTGGTCAAGGCCAGGCGCAGACTTTGGGTGGCATCCGCCGCCACTTCAGCCCAGGTCTTGTGAACACCCATTGTAGCCAGATCGGTGGTCTGTAGACCCGGATAGCCGCAGGGATTGATCTGTTGGAAGGGCTGCAGATCCATGTCAATGTTGATGGCATAACCGTGGTACGAGCAGCCATTTTTGATTTTGAGCCCAAGCGCAGCAATTTTCGATTGGCCCGTCATTGGAGAGAGTCCCATTTGTTTGTTGCTCAGGGCCATGTCGTGCTGAAGATAGATGCCAGGGGCACCAGCAATCCGATGGGCCGAGGTCAGCCCATAGCGGTTTAGCAGATCGATGATGCTTTGCTCGATTCGGTAGACCAATTCCTTCACGTAGAGCCCTTGTCGTTTTAGGTTGATCAAGGGATAGACCACGAGCTGGCCGGGCCCATGAAAGGTCACTTCGCCACCGCGATCCGTCTGTATGACGGGTATCAGACCAGCCTGAAGGATGTGAGACTGGTCGGCTGCCAGCCCAAGGGTAAAGACCGGTGGGTGTTCAACCAGCCAGAGTTCATCCGGCGTGTCCGGTCCACGGTCCATGGTGAATTGGCGCATCTCCTGAAGACAGGCCTCGTAAGGAGCCTCGCGCCAGATTCTGGGGTTTAGAAAACCAGCTTGACCCATGGGTGTGAGGTCAGGCACAGGTAAATGCTGTCAAGTTGTTCGCGTGAGGTCACCCGAAGGGTCAGCGTCAGACTGAGGTATCGACCTTGCTTGCTGGCTCTCATCTCGATCTGATGGGCCTGCAAAGGCCCTGTGTGAGGCTCAACAGCCTCGATGACGGCCTGAGCAAAATCGTCTCGCCGCTCTCCCATGATTTTGATGGGAAAGTCGCATGGGTACTGAATCAGGCTTTGGTCCGATGGGATCATGGTGTCCCTCTGTCTGGTCCGCCGCTTGACGGCGTGGTCAGACTGGTGAGCCAGAGCCTTAGGCTGTCGATCGCTCGGCCCAGAAGACCAGCTGATCGCACGGATTCAGCTGCCACCAGGTCCACTCGATGGATTTCAATGGCACCAAGCCAGATTCGCAACTGACCAACCGGCTGGCCTGCCAGAATGGGGGCCAAGAGTCCCCGAGGATGGCTGAGCTCAGCGCGAAGGTTCTGGGTTGCACCCCTGGGTACGGCCACATTGACGTCACGGCGAAACTCGACGCGAACCTGATCTTGGATGCCCTTGAAGACCTGCAACATGGTTGGCCGCTCGTCCTGTCGAAATAGTCGAATCAGGTCAAACTTCTGATAACCAAAGTTCAGCAGCTTGAGTGCGTCCGCCGATCGCTGTTCAGGGCTGGGCACGTCTAGCAAGACCACCAGCAGGCGCCTTTGAACCTGGTCTTTGGGGCCAATCGGTTGAGGGCGTTGTGCAGTGACCAGGCTAGAGGAGACCCGAGAGAAATCGGTGGCATAGAGCCCGTCAACCGTCCGGTCCAACCAGAGCAGGCGGTTTTTGTTGTTTTGGCTAATCGAGTTAAAGACCAGGGCTCTTTGCCGACTCACTGCAAAGGCATCTGGAAAGTCGAAGAACATCTGGTTGGCCAACAAGGCCATGTCTCGGGCCGTGGTCGTCCCCTTGAGCTCCATCGAGAGCTCTGCACCACCGGTTGATGAGACGAATTGGGTGTTGGTCATGCCAATGCGTGTTGCGGTGGCATTCATGGTGGCAACAAAGGCCTGCTCGCTGCCCGAGATCGCATTGGCCAGCGCGAGTGCTGCATCGTGGGCCCCAATGATGAAGAGGCCTTCCAGCAGCTTGCTGACTGGTGCTCCTTCTGGAGACAGAAACATCTTGGGTCCTGGCGGGATGTCTGACTCAGGCGGTGCACCGATGGTCTGGTTAAGTCGAATTTTTCGATCTCGGACAGCCTGAAGGGCGACGTAGGCTGTCATCAGGCCGGACAGCCCCATGGGCGGCAAGATTTTTTGATCGTCTTTCGAGGCCAAGGACTGCCCGGTGCTCAAGTCAATCAAGGCGTACGACCTGGCCGATATGGCTGGCGGCTCTGGCCAGCCGGCACTCGTGAGGCTGGTCTGCGCCCAGACCGGCTGGAGGGCCCATGGCCAAATGGCCAGGAGCAGCAAGACCAGTCGGAGCCCGATCAAGACATCTGGCCGGCCGGCCTGCCGTTCGGCTTTAGACATCCGCCAGTGCATGGTCCACCATTCTTCTGAGGCCGGGCAGTGACCCATGGAAAAAATGGCCAGCCCCAGGCATCACCGCAACTGGCTGGCCGTGTTCCTGCGCAAACCGCAGAACGCTTGTCAGGCTTACCACGTCGTCGAGTTCACCATGAATCAGTCGAGCGGTCTCATCGATTGGGGATGGCGTAAAGCGTTCGGCTGCCAGCCCTACCAAGAGGTTGACCTGGCAGGAGCGGGAACATAGGTTGGCCGCTTGTCGCCTAGCGGACCAGTCACGGTAGACATGGGTGACCATGACGGCACCAAAGGAGAAGCCAGCCATCCATCGGCCATCACCGACAGCCGCCCCATACGTCTGTTCAGCCCAACGCCAGGCTGCCCACAGATCATCCTGTTCACCGCGGCCATCATCATGCTGGCCCTTGCTCAGACCAACCCCCCTAAAGTTTGGGCGGATACAGACCATGTGCCGCGCCAACATGCCCCTGGCAATGGTCTGAACCACCTTGTTGTCCAAGGTCCCGCCAAACAACGGATGTGGATGGGCGATCAAGGCCAGTCCACTTGGCTGCTCGCCCTGGGGGTGGTCAATGGCCAATTCCAATGGGCCGACCGGGCCATCCACGGTGAGTCGCTGGGTTTGCGCGTTCAAACGAGGCCTAGATGCGGAGCCGGTCCACCGGCTCCTGGCCGATGAGGTGTTTCTCGATGATCTCGTCGATGTCGGCCCGATCAAACACCTGGTACCAGATGGCCTCTGGATAGACGACTACAACGGGACCATCGTCACATCGACCCAGGCAACCTGCTCGATTAATCCTGATGCGAGCAGCCTGCGAGGGTTTGATGGATTTGAGCTTGTCTTTGGCGTAGGCCTGAAGCTCTGATGCGCCTGCGTTGTTGCAGCAATCGGCGCCGGCCTCGCGCTGGTTAACGCAGAAAAAAACGTGCTTGTCGTAATGGCTCATGTGTCTATTTTAGGCCCCTCTTGAATGATGGGATTCTTGGTGTGGAGTGGTTACGGTTTGAGCCGGGTTCGGATCGGCACCAAGGTGACCAGCCAGATCATGGTCGCGACCGGCCAGAGGGCCGCGCTCCAGGACGCAAGCCCACGCAGGTTGAACCAACGCCCCTGGGACCAGGTTTGTGCCAGGAGGTTGTCATAGCCGGAGCCCGGCTGCCCGCTGGAGACGCTGACGAGCAGGAGCAGCAGGATCAACGCCAGAATGGTCTGACCCCTGGTCGACAGCCCAGCCATGGCTGCGCCGACCAGAGCGGTGACGACCAGACCGGTTTGGACTCCCGCCGTCAGCCAGACTTCGATGGCCTGAGCCAAGCCTGCCGGGTCATGACTGGTCGGCACCAGCAGACGCATCCAAAGAACTCTGAGAAGGCAGGCACTGACCATGCCAAAGACCAGGACCGATGGCCAGCCGATGGCCCGAAGGGGGGACCAGTGCGGCGCCAACAGGTGTTTGATTTGCAACAGGGTGAAGGACCAGCCGATGAGGGCTGCCAGGACGACCAGAGCCTCGGTCAGTATTCTCTCAGCGGCGCTGAGGCCAAAGACCTGGTCTGTGCCAGAGGCCCATGCGAATGGCCGGATAGACCACGTGGAGGGCAGTAGATTCCCCAGAGCCGGCCAGAGGCTCATTGGTGCTGCCTGGGCCAGGCACCAGAGGATGATGAGCAGCCCTGGGAACCAGAGTTGGTTGGCGGGGAGTTGGGTGTGGATCAGGGGCGTTAAGTCTGCGGCTGGGGCGCCTCGGGTCTTGTACCGCCTGCGATGCAGGAGGCACAGTGCGATGCCAAGACAGGCCCCGAGACCATTGGCGAGTAGGTCAAGCCACTGGGCTCGGCGATGAGGCAGGTAGGTCTGTAGTGCCTCCATTAGAAAGGAGAGGCCAGTACAAATGACCGCAGTCGCCAGAAGACCTCCGAGCATGCGCCCTCTGGAGAGGGTACCCGTGATCGGCCTGATGGCGGCCTGTGGCGCAAACAGATGCATGGTCATCCAGCCTAGGGGAACGTAGGCCAGCAGATTGGTCCAGAAATCAAAGGCGGTTCTGTATTTGGGCAGAGGTTTGAGTAGAAAGGCCCATGGCAAGTCCGCAGATGCCTTCCAGCCTGTGAACGGGTAGAGGCTCAGACTGACAATCGCGGCGATGAGCATGATCCAGACCAGCCAGAGGCCTATGGTCTGGGATGAGGGTGGTCTGCCACCGGATCGAAAAGTAAGGCCTTCCAAGCGCATAGCCGTATGATGCCAAGCATGTGGACGTTGGACGAGACCCACTTGCCAAATTCGACGCAAGACCAGGTTGCTGCTCGCCTCACCGAGAGAGGCCCTTGCGAGGAGCCGCAGCCCTTGGCCTTGTTTAGCACCTGCCAGTCGGCAGGGCGGGGCAGTCATGGCCGATCATGGGAACTGGCTCCGGATAGTCTCGCCTTGACCTGTGCCTGGCCCTTGACGGATGGCCTGACACAAATGGCCCTGACGGAGCAGACGCCATGGCCGGTTCATTTCACCGGGGTTGCACTGGCTGCTATCGAGGGCGAACTGGGCGCCTTGGGCCGACTTCAAATTAAATGGCCCAATGACCTCTGGCTAGATCGACAAAAAGTTGGTGGCCTTTTGGTGGAGCGTCGTCGTCTGGTGGGACGTTGGTGGTGGTTGATTGGCGTGGGGCTCAATGGCCGCTGGGCTGGTCGTTGCCCCCCGCACTTATCGGCGACCGGCTTATTTGATAGCTTGGGCTCGGGCTTCAGTGGCCACAGTGCGCGAGACCTGGCCCGACCGATTGCCAGCGAGATCTTGAGATGGCTGGCTGACTTGAGCGGTCGGACGGCCGAGCAGCGGGGCCTGTTTCTGCGCCAGTCCATGGCTTTTTGCCTGCAGCGAGATGGGCTCAAGGGCCATGAGGTTGAAGTCTGCTTGGCAGACGGACAGCGGGTATCGGGGCGAGCCGATGGCCTGGCTGACAACGGCGCTTTTTGTCTTAGCACCGTGAAGGGGACCTTGCGGTTTCAGATGGGTGAGGCCCGAATACTGCAGTCCAGTCAGTCGGTGAACAGGGAGATGGCGTGACACGTCCCCACCCCATGTTGTTGCTCGATCTGGGCAACACTCGATTGAAGTGGCATCTCGTGATGGGGTCTCACATTCAGGCCCAAGGACAAGGCCCCGCCCGTTCGGTGGAGAGCCTGTCTGGGACCCCCGGTGTTCTTGATGCACTGGATCGTGAGCTCGCTGAGCTTCGGTTGCGACAGGAACCCCCATTGCTGCGGGTCGTGGGGGGTTCGGTGGGAACATCGGCGGTCAGGGGCTGGCTCACGGATTGGTTTGAGCAGCGCCACCAACTCTCCGTGACATGGCTTCGCTCGGCCGCCAACATCGAGCTGCATTTGCCGCAGGCCGCTGTCAGCCTTCTGCAGCCATACGCAGAGCCGGAACGTCTGGGTGTCGATCGCTGGCTCGCTGCATTGGGTTTTCTCGGCCTGTTGGCCCGGGGGCAATGGACGGGGACTCTACATCCAGTCGATGGGATTGGGTGCTCTCGGGTGGCCCTGGTGTCCGCCGGGACCGCAACGGTCTTGGATGGTCTGGTCGTCGATCAACAGGGGTCTGCGATCAGGGGTGAGATGTCTGGGGGCTTCATCTACCCAGGGTTCGAGATCATGCGATCTGGCCTGGCCGAACAAACGGCCGATTTGGCTGGTTACGTTGCGGCCGCCCGAGACAAGTCGATCAGCGCTGGACCCTACAGGGACTCGATCGCCGCCATCGGCGCGGGCATTGCGTCTGCCCAGGTAGGGGCGATCGATTGGCTGGGGCCCTTAGACTGCATAGTGGTCCATGGTGGTCACTCCAAAGACTGGCTTGCGGCCTATTCCATGCGCCCGGTCAATGTCCACCCCAGTGGGCCACTGTCGGTTCCGGCCCTGGAGACGCCCGATTTGGTGTTGACGGGACTCAGCCTGCTTGCCGAATTTTCTTGAGTGTTTCGGTCGTCGATCGCTGGTGCTCGAAGGCGATCGACAGGACACGTCCACCATAGGCCCGTACCTCTTGCGCACCGACGATTTGATCGATGGACCAGTCACCGCCTTTGACCAAAACGTCTGGCCTGACTGCCAGGATGAGCGCAAGCGGCGTGTCTTCTTGAAAGCCGGTCACCAGACTGACGGACTCCAAGGCTGCCAAGACCGCCAGTCGGTCCTCTAGACGATTAATCGGGCGATCATCGCCCTTGCCGAGACGGCGAACGGATTCGTCGCTGTTGACCGCAACCACCAGACTTGCGCCTTCTGCTCTGGCCTGGGCCAGATAGGTGACGTGTCCACGGTGCAGGAGATCAAAAACCCCATTGGTAAAGACCAACGGCCTGGGAAGACGATCCAGTGCCTCTAACAGTGCTGGATCTGGGTGTCCCTGCGCCTGGAGCCCGGCACACACCTTGGCTTCGAAGCTGGGGGTCATACGGCCGATGGCTGGGTGCTCGCTGCCTCGAGTTTTGCAAGGGCCTGTTTGCGGAAGCGGTTGAGTTCCTGGACCGTCTGGAAGGGTTGCTCAAACAGCAGGCTGAGATTGTGCAGGATTCTCTCGGCGACCTTTTTTTCCCAGCCGCTGTCAAACACAATTTGCTGATCCAGCCAGCGCTCGAGCCAGCCGGGCTCGGGCATGCGGCTCTGGACCGTGTCGTTCGGAAACAAGGCTTGGTTCACGTGCAGGTTGGTGGGATGAAGTGCCTTGTTGGTTCGGCTGGCCGAGGCCATGAGTACGCCGATTTTGGCAAAGGCAGCCCGGGCCAAGTCACCCGTCTGCGACAGGGCCTTTTTCATGTAGCGCAGGTAGGCGCCCCCATGGCGCGCTTCGTCTTTGGCAATGGTTTCGTAGATGGCTTTGATCACCGGCTCTGTGTGCCACTCCGCGGCGCAGCGGTACCAGTGGTTGAGTCGAATCTCGCCGCAGAAATGCAGCATGAGGGTCTCGAGTGCGGGGGCGGGGTCAAAATCAAATCGAACAGCATGCAACTCGGCCTCGGTGGGCAGCATCTGTGGCTTAAAACGACGCAGGTACTCCATGAGCACCAGGCTGTGTTTTTGTTCCTCGTAGAACCAGACCGACATGAAGGCGGAGAAGTCGCTGTCGTCTCGGTTGTCACGCAGAAACATTTCAGTTGCTGGCAGTGCGGCCCACTCGGTGATGGCATTCATCTTGATCGTCATCGCCTGCTCATCGGTGAGCTTGCTGGCATCAAACCGATCCCACGGGATGTCCTTTTCTAAATCCCAGCGAACCCGCTCAAAGGCGCGGAACAGGTCTGGATAAAGCATTTGGTCGGCGGGGACGGTCTTCATGGTGAAATCCCTAGATCAAATAATAGGATTCTAGGCATCTTTTAAGACTTTTCCATGACGTGACCTGCGGCTGCAACCCGTTTCTTCACCCCACGTATGAGCCAGCCCAGCGCTGGGAAGGCGGCCAGCAGCTCGCTGGCGTCCCAGTAATCCCGGTGAAGTTCAATCAGATGGCTGGTCGGGTTTAGCTGCAGCCAGCTGGCTCCTGGGATGCAGACCGCTGCGCTCGTTGGCCGCACCCGAAAATGGAAATCCCAGGTGAGAATCATTCTGGCAGCGCCATCTGGAGCCTTGGGGGCGATGGCCCAGTCCCCACAGGTGAAATGGGCTTGGTGAAGGTTGGTCAGCATACTGAGGTAGCTGGCCTTGATTTGGGCGCGGCCGGACAGACTGGCAAATGGGTCTATAAAGGTGGCGTCTGCAGCGTAAAAGCCCACAAAACCCTCTAGGTTACTGACGCTCAGTGAGCAAGCAGCCAGAGAGAACTGGTTTTGAAAGACCTCGATCCATGGTGCTTGATCCGATGCGTTGGCTGGCAAGGCATTTGAGGGGATGGACATGGTGGATCGCTTAGGATTGTTTGGGGTTGATGGCCTGGATGAGCCTCAGATAGAGCCCGATGGGCAGTAGGCCCAGCAGCTTAAGCAGCAGGCTCAGTCGTTTGGGAAAGTGAATCTCGAACCGACCCTTGGCCAGGCCCTTTAGGATGGACTTTGCGGCCTGCTGCGGTGTGATGACCGCAGGCATCTTGAACGGGTTTTTTGCGGTGAGTCGCGTTGACACGAAACCGGGACAGACCAAGGAGACATCGATGCCAATGGGCTTGAGTTCGATGTGGGCCACCTGAGCGAGGTGGCTGAGCCCTGCCTTGGATGCCCCGTAGTCGGCAGCCCTTGGCAGTCCGCGGTAGCCCGCGACACTCGAGACAAAAACCCAATGGGGACGAGGCCAGTATCGGCTGGGTTCTTCAGTGGCGTGATTCGAGACGGCCAGTCGATGGCGCCAGGCTGGCAACACCGCAGCCAGAGCATCGTAGGCCGACAGCAGGTTGGTCTGTAGCACTGCTTTGGCGGTCTGGGGGGACAGTTCCAACAAGCCCGTCGGTTCGTATTGGCCGACCATCCAGACCACCACATCTGGCAAGTGGTCTTCAGCCTGCAGTTGCTCGATGGCGCGTCCCACGGCGCTCGAATCGTTGACATCTAGGGGTAGTTTGCGAACCGCTGGTGCGGGGAAGTGTTGCGCCAGCGCCTCTGCTCGCCGCGCTGACACGACCAGGCTGGCCCCCTTGGTGAGCAGCAGTTGACCAAGGGCCAAGCCAATTCCATCGGAGGCCCCGATCAGCCAAACCCTTCGGCCAGCCCAGTCAACAATCGGCGTGTTACTCGATAGCATGTCAGGGCTTCTGAGCAGCCTTGCGGAACGACAGGCTGACCTCACCGAGTCGAATACCCCACTTGCTAAACACTGCTCGATTGAGCATGACTTGTTCGTCAATCAACACCATCACATCGTCAAACTGCATGTGCAAGGTGGTCCCTTTGACTGGGACGGCCAGGGTGTACTGCCAGCGTAGGACATTGCCACTGATATCCCCTGTGGCTTGCCCTATGACGTCATCAGCCTGCCCAGACCACTGACCGTCCTTCAATTTTTTGAGTCGCCAGATGCGCTGCTGTTTTTCGCCATCGGACCACTCGAATTTTTCGTCCAACGTGCCCTGATCGCCATCAAAACGACCATCAATTTGTACGACGAATCGGCGGGTGACGTTTCCGAAACGGTCTTGCACCATGCCCCAACCGGTGGTCTGCCCACCAAAGTACTGGGCCAGGTCCAGCCGAGGTTTTTCATTGGCATATTGGTTCATGTCGGAGCTCGCGCAGCCCGATAGGGCCAAGGGGGTTAACAGCACAATCCATTTGAACAAGGTACAACGGATCCATGACGGCATCATCTCAAGAGTTCCTCTCTGGTTTGAGGTGGAGGGGTGTTGTGAGTCTTAGACTGCAGGCCAATGGCCACGAGCTTGAGGAGACAGGGCAGGCCCGCGTAGACCCAGAGTAACCCTTGAACGCCTTCGGTGGTACCAGGTTGGTAACCCAACAGCGCGAGCCCAGGCAGACAAAGTCCCGCTGCTGCGGCCAGACTGCATTTGGCCAACAGCTGCCACCGACCAAAAATGGCCGCTGATTGGCTCGGACCCTGACCCTGAGGGGTGGCCTGAAGTTGTTGGCCAATCAACAGTGCGGGACAGATTAACTCTGCTCCCAGAGCCAGTCCGGTTAGTACACAGACCACTGCAAAGCCGAACAGGCCGTCGGTCGGGAGCAGCAACACCCAGACAAAGCTCAGGCAGCCGAGCACCATGGCGATGGTCATGATTCGATGAGGCCCCAGCCTTGTCAGCGGTTTTTGCCATATCAGGATCCCGGCCAAGGCACTCATAAAATACGTCAGCAGGAGCACCGAGGCGGTGGATCGACTGGCCTGAAAATAGTCTGAGACAAAAAACAAAAACAAGGTGGCGGGAATCGCGCTGGCCAGGGCGTTGACGGTGAGCATGGTCAGCAGGCGACTCATGTTCTTGTTGAGGGGCCCCGCGGGGCTGGCGGTGGGCAGGTTACCGACAGAGGTCGATTCTTGACCCTGACCGGGAAGTCCCCGGATGAGCCAGAACGAGAGGCTGGCAGCACCGACGAGGACCGTGCACAGCGCAATCCGCTGGTCGCCCGCCGCCAGGGCTGCGGAGAAGATGACCCCGATGAGTGTCAGCCACTCTCGAGCACTGACCAGACGGACTTGGTCCGGTAGCTCAGGGGGGGTGGGCTTCCATCGCACAGGCCAGGCCTGATGGGCCACGGTGACCACCCCGTTGGCCAGGGAGATGAGGCTGGCTGAGACAGCAAGATAGACCAGCAAGCCGGCATGGCCCTTCAAGCCTGCGGGTGGCAGGAAGAGTGCTAAAAATCCGACAACCAAGACCACCAAGGCAGGCCGGATCCAGGCTTCAAAACGCGCCCCTTTGGTCTGATCAATTAGTCTTCCGAACCAGGGGTCTGTCCAGGCATCTAGCAGTCGAACGGCCATGAGGACCAGACCAACGGCTGTTAATGACGCACCGAAGGTCTGGGCATAGAGGTGGGGGACTAGCAGGTAGAGCGGGAGACTGGCCGCTGCGGTGACCAATCCCACACTGGCATATCGCCAGACTTGTGCGTGGGTGAGGGGTTGCTCAGTGGGCAGAGACGCGAGCCTCTCACCTGGCTCTGGCGGGGATGGCATCAGAATTCAAAGGCCCAGCAGGGCGGCTCGCAGCGTCGGCTCGCGGGTTCGCTCAGAGAGCCAGATGTCAAAGAAATGCCTTGCCAACTCATGGTTTTCGAGCCGACCAATTTGACGACCATTGAGATAGAAGCGGGCACCTTGCTGCGGCAGGTAAATGCCCGTGATCTCGTCACCCGCGTTTACGTCGGGGAAGAGACGCTGCAGGGCACTACGCCAGTTCTCTGGCAGGTCACGGCCTATTAATCGAGCCATTTCTTTTTCGGACCGTTTGGCAATGTCTAGACCCTTGAGGCTTCGAGCGTAGGTGAGTCGCAGCGCAAACGGCTGCCTGTAGAGAGCGTCTTGGGGCCGCGCATCGGCAGGGCGCTCCGCGTAGAACCGAGCGTCATAGACCTTGAGCCCGAGAAAACGAAGCTCCCCCTGCCCAATCGGCTTGAGTGTCTGGTATCGGGACAGCAGCCAGTCGGTTGAATCAGGACCACTGGACTGGTTGGTCTGGTTGGCCATGGAAGGCCCCGACAAGACACACCAGAACACTGTGGCCGCCAACAGCCCGAGTGCCCAAGGATTAGATCGGTTTTTGAAGCGTGTACTGAACCACATCGATATCTCCGGATTGAAAACCCGCCTCGCAATAGGCCAGGTAGAAACGCCACATGCGAGCAAATCGCTCATCAAAACCCTGAGTCTGTATGACAGCCCAGTGTTGGTCGAAGTTCTCGAGCCAGATCCTGAGTGTTCGGGCATAGTCCGGACCAAAATGAAACTGCTGGACCTTCGTTAAACCGGCGGCTTGAACCTGATGGTCGACGGCCGATGGGCTAATGAGCATGCCACCCGGGAAGATGTATTTCTGGATGAAATCGGTGCCTTTTCGATACCGATCGAACAAGTGATCCTGAATGATGATGGCTTGAATCACTGCCCGTCCACCTGGTCGAAGGCAGCGGTTGATCATCTGAAAATAGCTGGGCCAGTAGGCCTGGCCAACCGCTTCGATCATCTCGATGGAGACAATCGCATCAAAGCACTCCCGGACATCCCTGTAGTCCTGCAGACGAATGTCGCCCCGCGAAGACAGACCATGGTCTTGTAGGGCGTCCAATGCCCACGTTCGCTGGCTGGGCGACAGGGTGATGCCAACGTGATGGCCGGCTCGCTGCTGTAAACGACGAATCGCCAACCCACCCCAGCCACAGCCTATTTCCAGTGTGGTGCTTTGGTCATGCAGGGGACCCAACTCGTCGATGGCCCGGTCTATTTTTCGATGTTGCCCTTCTTGGAGATTCACCGGGCTTTCCCAGGCGCCCTTCTGATCAAAGAGGGCGCTGGAGTAGGTCATGGTGGGGTCGAGCCATTGCGCGTAAAAGGCATTGCCCAGGTCGTAATGGGCCTCGATGTTTTTTCGGGCCTGCCGCTTGGTATTCCCGCGCAGCATGTGTTGCAGTCGATCAATCAGCAGAGCCCACACTCGACCCTGTATGGCCGACTCGACCGCATGCCGGTTACGCACCAAGAGCCGCAGCAGGCCCGGCAGATGGTTGGTGGTCCAACGGCCTTGGAGGTAGGCTTCAGCAAATCCAATGTCTCCCTTGGCCAGCGCCTGTCCCAGGACGGACCAGTCTGACAGCCGAAGCTCGACGGACTCCGGCGGGTCTCCTGGCCAGGGCGCTGATCGGCTGCCGAATACCTGGTGAAAGCCATTTGGGCCAAGCAGCACCAGCTGGCCATGTTGAACTTTGCCCAATAGCCGCAGGGCTAGACGAGCTGACAGTGGCAGACGAGGACTAGAGGGGTTTTCAAGCACCATGGTCATAACAGGGGCCTTGGTCGGGCGACCAGTCTAATGCCTTTGATCCACAGCAGCAGGGCGTGCCAGTGGATTTTTAGGATGACGCCGATGCTAAAGAAGGGGGCCAAGATAAAACTGCGTAGACCCGATGCTGTTGTGAGCGGGAGGACGCGACCGCTCATGTGGGTCCGGAGCATCGGCAAGGGATCGTCGTATTCGATTCGAGCCACGTCCCGGCCATTGAGGCCATCACGATGAAAGCGGAACCTGTATCGACCGCTGACTGGAAAAAAGGGTGAGACATAGAAGGCCTTCGCACAGTCGAGGGTCTGTCCATTCTGATAGCCCTGACCCGATGAGCAGTTCAATACGTAAATGTGTCGGTCACCAAACGTGTTGTTGACTTCTGCCACGATGACTCGAGTCTCACCACGGCGATTTTCACAAAACCAAAAACTCACCGGCTTAAAGGTGAATCCCCACATGCGGGGGAAACAAGAGAGCCAAATCTCTCCGTCGACCTCGTGCAGCAGGTTGTGGTCCTGTAGGACCCGCTCAATCCAAGACAGAAGACCTTGACCATCGCCATGGTCTCGGTCAGATACTTGAATGAGAGCCTTGCGATTAATGCCCCAGACCCAGTTGCCGGCCACGATGGTACGGCCGTCACCATCGCAGGTGGCCAAGCTCTTCAGAGGCAGCTGAAGGTAAAAAGCGGGGGTGACAAATTGATGTCGCCTGGGGGCCAGTCGGGTGTGGCCCACCTCGCCTCGGATTAGTCGAGGGCTGGACTTCCAGTGGATGCCGCCATCGGCATCAACCTCCGCCATCAGACCGCTGATCCAGCCAGACTGGGATGGTCCGCTTCCGGACCGCCAACCCCGGGGCGGGTGGTCAAGGTCGAGAGAATGTCCATCGCAGCCCGACGACCCGACTGATAGCCGTCCTCATGAAACCCATTGCCCAGCCAGGCGCCCGCCAGCCACACACCCTGCTCCCCTTGAACAGCCTGGAGCATGGCCTGCGCCTGAATGGCAGGGCCATCGAAAATCGGGTGGGCGTAGTGCAGTGTTTTGATGGTCGATTCTGGTCTCGGTGGTTTCGGCGGGTTCAGGCTCACCAAAATGGGCTCTGGCTGAACGAGGTCTTGGAGTTGATTCATCCAGTAGGTGACCGATACCGTGGAGTCAGCCCGAGGGGATCCCGTCAGACTGCCAGAGAGGTAGTTCCAGGCCGCCCAGGCGCCACGTCGTTTTGGCATGAGGGCGGGGTCGGTGTGAAGATAGGCGGTGTTTGGCTGGTAGCCGATGTCGGCCAGCCATTGGCTGGCGGGATGGTCTGTTGTCTCCAGCAGGCGCAGAGACTGGTCAGAGTGACAGGCCAGCACCACGGCGTCGGCCTGCAGCTCAAACGGCGTTGACGCCTCAGCCATCTGTCGTCCAAACACACGAAGGGGATGCGCACATCCCGGGCCTGCTGGGCCGCTTTGGATGGATTCCACCGCAAAACCTGTTTTGATGGTGAGGGGCAGGCCATCTTGTTCAACCTGTTGGAGAAGGGCCTGGATATAACTCTGGCTGCCGCCTTTTAGGCTGAGCCACTGAGGCCGGTTCATCAGGGACAGCAGACCATGGTTGGAACAAAATCGAACAAAGCTGCGCAATGGAAAGGCACGCATCTGTTCTGCGGGACAAGACCAGATGGCACCAGCCATGGGCAACAGGTAACCATGCTGGAAAGTCTCTCCGTAGCCGTTGGCATCGAGGTACTCACCCAGACTGGGTCCGGGATCATCTGTCTCGCGCTTTGCCTCAGCGTCCCGAGGCGCCTGGGCATTGAATCGCAGGATGTCGTAGAGCATCTTCCAGAATCGGGCTGACAAGAGGTTGGTCCGCTGAGCGAAGATGGTATTGAGAGTCGAGCCGCACCATTCAAAGGTCCCCTGCTGAACCGAGACCGCAAAAGACATGTCCGCTTTGTGGATCTTGACGCCCAGTTGGTTAAACCAGCGAGTCAGGCCCGGGTATGTGCGATGGTTGAAGACGATAAAGCCCGTGTCGACAGGGCCCGAGCGGCCATTGACTTCAATCTGGTGGGTGTGGGTGTGCCCACCGAGTCGATGCTCGGATTCCAATAGGGTGACGCGGGCGCCTCGCAGCAGATGCCAGCAGGCGGACAGACCCGATATCCCGCTGCCCACCACCACGACATGGGGTCGGTGATCGGGATGGTCTGCCGAGGTTGGGGTGGGCTGCACGCGCTTATTGGAGCCGTGAGCCGTGATCGATGCGGGCGTATGCAGAGTGATTGTGGATGGACTCAAAGTTTTCACTCTCGACGGTGAAGCCTTGAATCGTCGGATGACTGGCCAGCATCAGCGCCATGTCGCGAACGAGGTCCTCTACAAATTTGGGATTGTCGTAGGCTCTCTCCGTGACAAACTTTTCGTCTGGCCGCTTGAGCAAGCCCCAGAGCTCACAGGAGGCCGCCGACTCGGCCACCTTGATGAGCTGCTCTGGCGACAGAGGTTGGGCTGTATCCACCGTGATGGTGACGTGCGAGCGTTGGTTGTGGGCACCGTAGTCCGAGATGTTCTTTGAGCAGGGGCACAGGCTGGTGACTGGCACCAGCACTTGCAGTGACAGACGGTCTTTGCCTTCCTTGCGTTGGGCTTCCCATCGAACCTGATAGTCCATGAGAGAACTGACGCCCGAGACTGGTGCTGACTTGCGGACGAAATAGGGCAGCTCCACCATGATGTAGCCATCGGTTGCCTCCAGCCGGTTGAGCATGGCCTGTAAGAGCTCGTGCAGGCTAGACAAGTCGAGGGGTTTGTCGTGGTTCTGGAAGACTTCGATGAATCGGGACATATGGGTGCCCTTCACGTGGTGGGGCAGGCCAACGCCCATGTCAACCGTTGCCACGGATGGCTGCGGACCAATGGCCGTTCCAACCACCACAGGATGACGAAATCCCTTGATGCCAACCCTTTGAATCGGCAGCTGCCGAGTGTCGACATTGGACTGAACATCGGGCAGTGTCGATGAGGAGAGAATTTTTTCAGGTGCGTTCATGCTCAACCTTTCGTGGAGGCAGGTTTTGACGACTTGTTGAGGAGTGTCTCGATATCGGATCTGACCGTTCGAGACAGGGGGCTGACCACGCTGGCGTAACTTCTGACGAGTCGTCCATCTGGGCCGATGAGGTATTTGTGAAAATTCCAACCAGGCGCTTCGGCTTGTTGTGAGAGTTGTTTAAAAAGGGGGTTGGCCCCAGCTCCCTTGACATGGCTTTTGGCGAACATGGGAAACTTGACTGAGTAGGTGTTGGAACAGAACTCCGCCACTGTCTGGTTGGAACCGGGTTCTTGGCTGAAGTCGTTGGATGGAAAACCCAGGACCACCAGCCCTCGGTCTTTGTAGCGCTGGTAGAGGGTTTCTAAGTCCTTGTACTGGTCGGTGAAACCGCAGTAGCTGGCTGTGTTCACGATCAGCAGCGTTTTGCCAGCAAACTGGCAGAGATTCACTGGGGTCTCGTCTTGTAATTTGGTCAGGGTCGTGTTGAGCAGGCTCGGACAGGTCGCCTGGGCGGAGGCCGGCAGCGGCCCCGTGGCGATCATCATGGCGGCCGCCAGGGTCACGATGCTCCTTTTGGAGTGGCCAATGACTGAGAACCCGGACATACGAGCCCTACTCCGAGACTGGGCCGGCATGTAACAGGCCAAAGCTGTTCAGGTTTCGGTGGGCGGATAGAAGACGGCTGGTATCTGGATTCGACGCGCCGGTTTCGGCAGCCCCCTCCTCGGCCACCGAGTTTGAGTAGACCGAGGCTGTTCTGGGCCAGTCGACGGTGGTCATGACGAGCAACAGGGCAAAGACGACCGCACCCAGGGAGCCTGCCAGGCCGGCCGCAGATCGGCGGATTGGGTTCTGGCTGGAGGCAGACATACGAGAGATCGGGGCCACGAGTGGCATGAGAGACCTTTTCCTTGTATGGGTTTGTTCTAGGCAAACTAGCTAGCGATACCTATAATAGGCTCTAACAAATCTCTCGGTCAAACATTTGTCTACGACAAAAAGGGTTTTTGTAGAACTCCCATGGATCAAGCTGTTTCTAAACCCATCTACCTGAGTATTGCGGCTGTTGAGCGCGACACGGGTCTGTCCAAGGACACGCTTCGGGTGTGGGAGCGCCGCTATGGGTTTCCCGCGCCTCAGCGGGATCAGTACGGCGAGCGGATTTATCCTCTTGAGCAGGTGGACCGCCTGCGGGCCATTCGGCGGCTCATGGATGCCGGGCACCGACCCGGCAAGATCATTGGCCTGACCGATGGCGAACTGGCCGCCCTGGCTGACCGGCTGCCCAGCAGCCAAGCGACGCAACTCTCCCCCCAGGCGGCGGACTTGGAACAGTTCATGCAGCTCATTCGGGCCCATCAGGTGGAGGATTTGCGCCGGGGACTCAGTCAGCGGGTTTTGCGGATGGGGTTGGCTCGGTTCGTGACCGATGTGGTTGCACCGCTTACCGAGATGGTGGGAGACGCCTGGGCCCGAGGCCAGCTGGAGGTTTTTGAGGAGCACCTCTACACCGAGTCGCTCCAGGTGGTGCTTCGCAGCGCGATCAGCACCATTCCCCAGCCGGGACATCAGCCAAGGGTCCTGCTCACCACCTTCCCCAGTGAAGCCCATGGCATGGGTTTGCTCATGGTCGAGGCCCTGCTCGCCTTGGAGGGTTGTCGCTGTTTCTCCTTGGGCGTACAGACGCCAGTCTTCGACATCTCCATGGCGGTTGATTCCCAGTCAGTGGATGTCGTGGTCTTGTCCTTCTCCTCGATCATGAACCCCAATTTGATGGCAGAGGGCCTTGCTGAACTCCGGGCCAAGCTGCCCGCTTCTGTTGAAATCTGGGCTGGAGGCCATTGCCCGTCCTTGCGCCGCCGCGCGCCAACCGGCGTGTTGGTGCTCCAGGAACTCGAGGAGCTCAGCGACGCCGTTCACCATTGGCGCCTGCGTCACGCACCTGTGTCGCACACCAGCTGATCGAGGAGCGGGCATTGGCACAAACTGGTGCTGGCCATCGTGGCAACAAGTCTTACCTGCCGACCAAGATCTGTGAGCGATGCCAGCGACCCATGACCTGGCGAAAGGCCTGGGAGAAAAATTGGTCTGCCATCAAATACTGTTCGGACGCCTGCAGGCGCCGTAGTGTTTAGCTTGAGGGCGATCGCCTGGTACTCGTCTTGCCAGCCCTGGTTTTGCCGGATGTTGCCCGGGCACGAGGTGCCGACTTGTTGTTAGATGGAGCCTTTTTGGCCTTGACCGAATCCGCGGGGGCTGCAGCCTGCTGAGCAGCCTGCACAAAGGTCTGGAATTGCTGTTGCACCCCATTCCACCAGTCAGAAGCCTGGGCCATGGCGGCCTGGTTCACCGCCTGGTTCAGGGTTTGGTTCGGGCTCGCGGCTTGTTCAGGCGAGGCTTTGTCTGCATCAGGGCCGGGCTCACTGGCTTTGGCACTCACCGTCTGGCCGAAGTCTTGCATCGATTGTTGGAAGGACTGAATGGCCGCCAGCGTGCCTTTCTGAATCTCAAGTCCCTGAATCGTCGACCGAACGAGGTTCAGGTTGAAACCCAGCCATTGCTCGACGGTCTTCAGATCTTCGATGCGTTTGTCAATCACTTGCGGGTCCAGGCTGCTCATGGCAGCCTGGGGCATTTGAAAACTGTTGCCTAGGTCAGGCCATTGGGCTTTTAGAAACGCGAATGGGTCATTTGGATTCTGCATGGCAACAGTCTAAACCGGGCCGTCTGCGCCGGCCAGGCCTGTTGTTGATTGTCGTGCTGGTGCTTCTGGCCCACCTGGTGGTGGCTTGGCTGGTCAAGGGACTGCTAGCCAATTGGTCATTCCCAGCCCCGACTGAGCAGATGCTATTCGCCCAGTTGGTCCAACCACCTTCGCCGCCCTTGCCGTCCCCAGCCCCTGCGGTGCCGTCTGTGCCCAAGGTAAGTCTGTCTTTGCCGCCAGTGGCCGCGCCCCCCCCTCCTGGGCCGACAGCGGCTGTCTCGACAGAGCTGAAACCACAGGCCTCGCCACCCCAGGACCCCTATTTGGGAGCATTGGAGAAGACCGAAGCCCTTCGGCTATCCAGGCCGGCCGATCTGATGCCCAACCAGGGGGTTTTGCCCCTGCGGGCCTATTGGGGCCGATATGACCAGGGTGGACAATTGCTCGGTGAGGGCGAGATCGTGATGCATTACCCCACACCGGCCCAATACCAGGTCGCCTTAAGGGCCCGTGCGCTGGGTTGGTTGTCGCTGTTGGTGTCTGGAGAGGTGGGAATAAAAAGTGAGGGAATACTTACATCCGCCGGCCTCTCACCAATGCATTTCGAACAAGTCACCCCTCGTCGTGGCCGGGTGGAAAGTCGGTTCGATCCCGTCGCTCGCTTGGCTGTCCTGCGCCCGACGCAGGATCCCATGCCGATTCCAGTGGGTACTCAGGATCGGCTCAGTGTGGTCTTTCAATTGGCCTGGCTGGGTGAGTCCCAGCCCGGCGGGCTGCGGCCAGGCCAGCGGTTTGACCTGCCATTGGCCACGTTAAGCGAGGTCCGGATGCTGACTTTTCACGCCAGTGACCGTGAGGACCTGGCTTTTCCGGGTGGAATGGTCGTACCCACCATCAAGGTGGTCAGTGACCCCTTCCAGTTCAGACGAGTTGGTCAGATCCAAATCTGGCTTGACCAAGCCGACCGCCACATGCCGGCTCGTATTCTCTACACCGAGCCAGACGGGCGCGCCCTTGACTTTCTTGCCATTCGTGCACCGCAGTAATTTGACACCATCGGCAGAAAGATGGATAGTTACGGGTTCAGCGTGGAGGGGTGCCCGAGTGGCTAAAGGGGGCAGACTGTAAATCTGTTGGCTTACGCCTACGTTGGTTCGAATCCAACCTCCTCCACCAACAGAGTGGGTTTTATGGTGGAACCGTGCGGGTGTAGCTCAATGGTAGAGCAGAAGCCTTCCAAGCTTACGACGAGGGTTCGATTCCCTTCACCCGCTCCAGTTTTGGCGGAATTGCAGCACCCGCCCATGTGGCTCAGTGGTAGAGCACTCCCTTGGTAAGGGAGAGGTCACGCGTTCGATCCGCGTCATGGGCACCAGTTTTGTAGGTTTGTTTTCTCATTTTTCGACATTTTTTAACGCGTTTAGAGTCAGGAGTCAGCGATGGCCAAGGGTAAGTTTGAGCGTACGAAGCCGCATGTGAACGTAGGGACGATTGGTCACGTGGACCATGGTAAGACGACGTTGACGGCTGCTATTACGACGATTTTGTCGGCGAAGTTTGGTGGTG